>Ga0316204_10000226_pt1 | contig 231740 bp, 219 predicted proteins | sample 6monrhotite_MG_2_FD_205661 | JGI IMG/M metagenome (GOLD analysis project Ga0316204, IMG submission 205661) | Microbial mat bacterial communities from mineral coupon in-situ incubated in ocean water Damariscotta River, Maine, United States -... | ecosystem: Environmental > Aquatic > Marine >...
GGCCAGGTGTTGCGTGAACTCCAGCGCTTCTTGAAAATCTGCACCGTGGATGATCAGCTCCGCACCCAGGGCTTTGATCGCTTCATTTTTGTCCGGGCTGTTGCCCTCAGGCACCACAATCACTGCCGTCAGCCCAAGCTTGCCCGCCGCATACGCAAGGCTTTGCCCATGGTTGCCGCGGGTTGCAGAAATGACGCCTTTGAGATCCGGTTGGGTGGCTTTAAGGCCCGACAGATACACCAACCCGCCGCGCACCTTGAACGCGCCCACCGGGGTGTGGTTTTCATGTTTGACCCAAACGTTGCAGCCGGTGCGCTGGCTCAGCAACGGCCAGGTGTACGCGGGTGTCGGACGCATGTGGCGATAAACGATTTCGCGCGTGGCTTCCAGTTCGATAATCGTGGCGTTGAGCATGCCGTCATCCATATTCGTATTCTCCAAATTCTTATTTTCGGGTCGCCAACGCAACCCCGACAACCACAACCCCCATGCCAATCATCGCCAAGGGGACCAAGGTTTCATCGAACAGTACCCAGGCGAACACTGCCACCACCGGTGGGGTCAGATAAAACAAGCTGGCGACCTTCGATGCAGCACCTCGACGGATCAATATATATAAGAGCGAGATCGCGCCCAGCGACAACACCAACACTAACCACGCCAGCGCGAAAACCAGCTCGCCACTCCACTGCACCTTGCCGCTTTCAAATATCCACGCCAGCACGAGCATAGGCACACCGGCGACGGCGTATTGAATGGCCGAACCACTGCGCAAGTCCATCGCATCGCCATGGCGTTTTTGATACAGCGTGCCCGCCGTGATGCCGAACAGCGCCGCCACGGCGAACGCGATACCGTCCAAGCTTCCCCCATCAATGTTGAGCTTATCGCCCAACACCATCACCACGCCGACAAGCCCCAGCACCAAGCCCAACCATTGGCGGGGCTTGACCTTTTCGCCTAAAAACGCCCCTGCCCCGACCGCGGTGAGCAGCGGCTGCAAGCCTACGATCAAAGCGGCGACGCCTGCAGACAGACCAACGTGAATGGCCGAAAACACCCCGCCCAAATATACGCCGTGAACCAACAAGCCAACCACACTGACGCGTGCAACAGCACCCCACGAGGATGGCCACGGGGCGCGAAATGCCAATGCGATCACCACCAGCAAAGCGGTCAAAATCGCAAAGCGTAGAAACAGGAAGGTAAATGGCTCCGCATACGGCAGACCCATTTTGGCGCCGATGAAGCCGGTGCTCCACAACAGCACGAACACACCGGGCATCGCCAAAACGAACATGTTGTCAGGCTTGACTGTCGTTTCGGTCATAGGGGCAGATGAGCGCACAATTGAAGTCTTTCTATCGAGGTGGTGGGCGTCGCGGTCTCATCATCGTCTAGACGATAAGATGGCGCAACGCCCATCCCTTAAGCCCGCCAGAACGGCTTGTGTGTTTCACGGCGCGCCTGTTCCGGCGTGAGGCCGATGTCGTGCAACATATGTTCATCCATGCCGCGGATACTGCTCCGCGCACAGTTGCGGCGGCGCCATGTATGCACGGTCGCCATGATGGTGGCCGGAACGCGGTTGAACTCACGCATAATCAGCGTCTTACCGTCATTGAGCCAGCCATGCCACGAAAGGGACAAGGCCGACGACAAAGCGGCACCGCGAATTGTATCGGTACAATCGTGTCGATCCATAGGTCTTCCCCGAACAAAATTAAAGACAATTGAACCGTATCCTTGACACAATGGGGCGTCAATGTGATTATTGTCACCATGACAATGTACATACCTCACATAGAAGACCGCCACGGCCCCAAGTACCGGGCCATTGCCGACGCCGTCAGTGACGACATTCGCGACAAGGTTCTGACCGTCGGTGCGAAGCTGCCGACACATCGCGACCTGGCGTACCGTCTCGGTGTCACCGTCGGCACCGTAACGCGTGCATATTCCGAATTGCAGCGCCGCGGCATTGCGGGCGGGCGGGTCGGCAGCGGCACCTATGTGCTCGACCAAATCAAAGATCGCCAAGTCTTTCCCGTCACCCATTTGCCCAACCGAGAAATCCTGTCCGGCACCGGCGATCGCGCGTTATTGGATCAGCCCGATGCAAGCTCGACCGATTTGTCGATGAACCGCCCGCCGCCGGGCCCCGAGGCCGAAGCCTTGGCGGTCACGTTAGGTGAATTGGCCCAGTCCGACAGCTTGGCCGTGTTGACCCAATACAATCCCGCCCCCGGCATCGGCTATCACCGCACCGCAATGGCATCGTTGGTCGCCACCATCGGCTTGGAGGTTGATGGTGACGACATCATCCTCACCAGTGGCGCACAACACGCCATGGCCGCCTGCGCCATGGGCTTACTCAAAGCCGGCGACGTGATTTTGACGGAAAACTTCACCTACCCCGGCATGACGTCCTTGGCTGCGCATTTGGGCGTACGGGTGCGCCCCGTGGCCATGGATGAGCTTGGCATGCGCCCCGACGCCCTGGAAGCCGCCATTCATGAAACCGGTGCGCGGGTGGCTTATGTGATACCGGTGCATCAAAACCCCACAACCGCGACCATGGACATAGATCGCCTCACCGCCATCGCCGATATCGCCAAGCGCCACGACTTGGTGGTGATCGAAGACGACGTCTATGGCTTTCAGCCCGAACACCGCAACCCGCCGCTGGCCCAATTCGCCCCCGAAAACACCATCTACATCAATGGATTTGCCAAAAGCGTTTCGCCGGGCCTGCGGGTCGGTTTCATGAAAACGCCCAAGTCGTTGTTTTCGTCGCTGACCCGCGCGGTGCAAATCACCGGCTGGATGATTCCGCCGTTGATGGGGGAAATCGCCGCGCGCTGGATCACGTCGGGCGTCGCCCAAGACATCATCGACTGGCACCGCAAAGAAATGATCGCCCGCAACGCCATGGCGGCGGATATTTTGCAAGGCTTCAACTTCGCTTCCAAGCCCGAAAGCCTCCACATCTGGATGGACCTGCCCGAAGGCCACTACGCCGACGACACCATCCGCGAATTGAGCCAACGCGGCGTGATCATGGCGGGACCGGAATCGTTCATCACCACTCAGCCCAGCGTACCGCGCGCCTTGCGCCTGTGCCTAGGCTCTGCGCCCAGTCGCGAACAACTGCGCACCGCGCTTATGCAAGTGCGCACCGTCTTATCAAGCACGCCTGTACAGGCCCATCACCTGATCGGTTCGATGGTGATGTGATTTTTACGTGTTGGTGAACGGCGTTACGGTATGGGCGTGGTTCAAAGGACCGTGTCCTGCGCCATAGCCCGGCGCGCTGAGGATGGCTTCGTGAACATAAGCGTGCGCACGTTTAATCGCCGCCACCATGTCCAACCCCTGAGCCAAACCGCAAGCAATCGCTGACGCCAGCGTGCAGCCGGTGCCATGGGTGTGGCGACTGTCGATGCGCGGACCTTCGAACACTTCCATACGCGCACCTTCACGCCACAAGACATCTGTCACCATGCCGCCGTTTTGGGTCGCGTCTTCATCCATATGCCCGCCCTTGATCAACGCCGCGTGCGCACCCAATCGCAAAAGCTTGTCGCCCACCGGCCCGAAGTCCGCAACGCTGTCGATTTTGATACCGGTCAGCGCTTCGGCTTCAGGGATATTGGGGGTGATCAATGTGGCGCGCCCCAGCAACCGTTTTTCCAAAGCGTCCACGGCGTCCGACTCCAACAACGCATGACCGCCTTTGGCCACCATCACCGGATCCAGCACCAAAGGAATGTCGCCGCCCGCACGCTCAAGCGCATCGGCCACAGCGTGAATGACGCCAGCCTTGTGCAACATGCCGATCTTAATCGCGTCGGCGCCGACGTCATCAAGCACCACATCGATTTGACGAGCGATAAAATCTTCGGGAACCTCATGAATGGCGTGAACGCCGAGGGTGTTTTGCGCCGTCAACGCGGTGATCGCAGTCATGGCGTAACCGCCCAGCGCGGTCACCGTCTTGATGTCGGCCTGAATGCCCGCGCCGCCGCCCGAATCCGATCCAGCAATGATGAGCACGCGCCCTTGCATGATTTTAAGCCGCCGCTTCGCTGATGAGATCGATCAACCCATCGACAACTTCTGTGACCAGGCCTTCATCTTGGCCTTCGGCCATCACGCGGATCAGGGGCTCTGTCCCCGATTTGCGGATCAACACCCGCCCCGATCCGTGCAAGCGCTTGCCCGCATCCTCAATGGCCTTTTCCACATGCGGTAGATCCAACGGCGATGCCCCTTGGAACCGCACGTTCTTGAGCACTTGGGGGAACGGGTCGAACAGGCGGCAAGCTTCGGACGCCGGTTTGCCGTTTGCGATCAAAACCGTAAGCACCTGCAAGGCCGCCATCAAACCGTCGCCCGTGGTGGCGTAATCGCCCAGCACAATGTGCCCCGATTGCTCCCCGCCGACGTTGCAGCCAGAGCGGCGCATTTCTTCGACCACATAACGGTCGCCCACCGGGGTGCGCGTCAAGCCCAATCCTTCGCTTTCCAAAAAATGTTCCAAGCCTAAATTCGACATCACCGTGGCGACCACCGCGCCGCCGTTCAAGATGCCTTCCCGACACCAATGTGATGCGATCAAGCCCATCAGCTGATCGCCGTCCACCAGCTGGCCTTTTTCATCAGCAATCAGAACCCGGTCGGCGTCACCATCCAGCGCGATTCCGATGTCCGCACCGTGAGTCACCACGGCAGTTTGCATCGCTTCGGTGGCCGTCGAACCGCAACCGTCGTTGATGTTGTAGCCGTTGGGTTCGACGCCGATCTTGACCACATCCGCGCCCAGTTCCCACAACACTTCCGGAGCGACTTTGTAAGCCGCGCCGTTGGCGCAATCTAGAACAATTTTGAGACCGTCTAAGGACGCGCCCTTAGGGAAGGTCTGCTTGACGTATTCGGTGTAGCGTCCAACCACGTCGTCCAGTCGCTTGGCCCGGCCCAATTTGGACGCATCGGCCAGATCGCTGGACATATTGCTGTCCAGGCGCGCTTCGATCTCGGATTCCATGGCGTCGGACAGTTTAAAACCGTCGGGGCCAAAAAACTTGATGCCATTGTCTTGATACGGATTGTGCGAGGCTGAAATCATCACCCCAAAGTCGGCGCGCAAGGATCGCGTCAGCATCGCCACCGCAGGGGTCGGCACCGGCCCGGCGAGCACCACATCCATGCCACACGACACGAATCCCGCCGTCAGCGCGTTTTCCAGCATATAGCCCGACAGCCGCGTGTCCTTGCCGATGATCACGCGGTGGCGGTGATCGCCACGCTTGAAATGCAGGGCCGCCGCCTGACCGACCATCAAGGCGGTCATCGCGGTCATGGGGTGGACATTGGCGGTGCCGCGAATGCCGTCGGTGCCAAAAAGCTTACGTGTCATGGTGTCATCTGCTGTTCAAAGTCATAAAACGGTAGTCTTAGTTGTAAATGATCCGCACTTAAAGTGGGGTAAATTTTGATTACCGTTCTTTTCAGCATCAATCCGCGCTCTCAATAGTGGCCCAGACATCCAAGGCTTGCTTGGTTTCACGCACATCGTGAACGCGCAAAATGTTCCCCCCGTGCTGCACGCCGAAAAGCGCCGCTGCAATGGAACCGGGAAGGCGCTTTTGCGCATCGTCTTCGTTTGCGATTTTGCCGATGAAGCTTTTGCGCGACACCCCCAGCAGCAACGGCAAGCCTAGGCGCTGATATAAATCCAGATGCTTGAGGATTTGCACATTGTGCGCCACCGTTTTGCCGAAACCGATGCCGGGGTCCAACGCCAAACGAGCTCGGTCGATGCCCGCAGCTTCACACGCCTGCACCCGCGCGGTGAGATACCCCAGAACTTCTTTGGGCGCGTCTTCGTAAACCGGGTTGGCCTGCATGGTGCCCGGCTCGCCTTGCATGTGCATCAAGATCACGGGGGCATCTACACTCGCCGCCACGTCCAGTGACCGTACATCGCCAGTGAGCGCTGTAACATCATTGATGATCTCAGCCCCCGCAGCCAGGGCTTGTTCCATCACCAGGGCGTGGCGGGTGTCGATAGACACGCACGCGCCTGCGTCGCTAAGGCGCTTGATCACGGGAACGGTGCGGCGCACTTCTTCTTCGATGCTGACGGGGGCAGCGCCCGGCCTGGTGCTTTCGCCGCCGACATCGATGATGTCCGCGCCGTCTTGCATCATTTGCAAGCCGCGCGTCACTGCGTCTTCAAAGCTAAAGGCCTCACCACCGTCGGAAAAGCTGTCAGGCGTCGCATTGACGATGCCCATAATCAGCGGACGGTCTAATGAAAAGCCAGCAAATGTTTTGATCATGTATTACCCCTTGGCCCCTAAAACACAAAGCCCCGCCTCTGTCTCAAAGGCGGGGCTTTGTATTGGATTGCGTCGACGTGTATCGACCTAGCCCTCCGGCTGCGGATGTGCGCCGATGCCGTCTGCTGAGCTGTCTTTCTTTTCCGTGCCCGCACCCTTACCTGATGTCGGCACAGACGCTTTGCGGCCGCCCTCAGAAGGGGTGTCATCGGGGTCGGGACGATGAACGGCTTTGCCCACGATCAGGCCGTTGACCTCATCGCCGGACAACGTTTCATATTCCAACAACGCCTGAGTGACGTTTTCCAGCTGGTCCATATGCTCGGTCAAGATGCGTCGGGCGTGGCCTTCGGCTTCATCGATCAAGCGGCGGACTTCTTCGTCGATCAAGTTGGCGGTCTTTTCCGAAACGTTCTTGTGCTGGGTCACCGAATGGCCGAGGAAAATTTCCTCGTCATTATCGGTGTAGCGCAAACGACCCAACTTGTCGGAGAAACCGAACTCGGTAACCATGCGCCGGGCCATACCGGTGGCTTGCTGGATATCGTTGCCGGCACCGGTGGTGACGTTTTCTTCGCCGAAGATCAGCTCTTCGGCCATGCGGCCGCCGAACATCATCGCCAGCTTGGATTCCAGCTGCACGCGCGAGAACGTGTATTGGTCGCGTTCTGGTAGGTTCATGGTTACACCCAATGCGCGACCGCGCGGAATAATGGTGACCTTGTGCAACGGGTCGCACTTGGGCATATGAATGCCAACCAGTGCGTGACCGGCTTCGTGATAAGCGGTGAGTTTCTTTTCCTCATCCGTCATCACCATGGAGCGACGCTCGGTACCCATCATGACCTTATCCTTGGCGGATTCGAAATCCGACATGGTCACCACGCGCTTGCCCGAACGCGCCGCCAACAAGGCCGCTTCGTTGACCAAGTTGGCCAGATCCGCACCGGAGAACCCGGGCGTGCCGCGCGCGATGGTGCGGGCATCGACGTCGGGTGCCAACGGCACCTTTTGCATATGTACCTTGAGGATTTTTTCACGGCCCAAGATATCGGGGTTGGGCACCGTCACTTGGCGGTCGAAACGACCGGGACGCAACAATGCGGGGTCGAGAACGTCGGGACGGTTGGTGGCGGCGATCAAGATCACGCCTTCGTTGGATTCGAACCCGTCCATTTCCACCAGCAATTGGTTGAGCGTTTGCTCACGCTCATCATTGCCGCCGCCAAGACCTGCGCCACGATGGCGACCCACGGCGTCGATTTCATCGATGAAGATGATGCACGGTGCGTTTTTCTTGCCCTGTTCGAACATATCGCGGACACGCGATGCGCCGACGCCAACGAACATTTCAACAAAATCGGAACCGGAAATGGTGAAGAACGGAACGTTGGCTTCACCCGCAATGGCGCGCGCCAACAACGTTTTACCGGTACCCGGAGGCCCCACCAGCAAGCAACCCTTGGGAATTTTGCCGCCGAGGCGCTGGAACTTGTGCGGGTCTTTCAAAAAATCGACGACTTCTTCCAGCTCTTGCTTGGCTTCGTCGATACCGGCGACGTCTTCGAACGTCACGCGGCCTTGTTTTTCGGTCAGCATCTTGGCTTTCGATTTACCGAAACCCATGGCCTTGCCGCCTGCGCCGCCCTGCATCTGCTTAAACAAGAAGATCCAAACCGCAATCAAGATCAGGAACGGGAACCAAGACATCAACATGCCCATCAGCGAGAATTGCCCGTCATCGGACGGCGCCGCTTGGATGCGCACGCCGGACTTGGACAAGGTCGAGACCAAGGCTGGATCGTCCGGCGCAAAAGTCGAGAACAAGCGTCCGTCGTTCAAATGCCCGGTCACCGTGGTTCCGGCTTTACCCGATTTGATGGTCACGTCGCGAACCTCGCCGCCTTCGATGGCGCTGAGCAATTCCGAATACGCGAGGGACGTCTGGTTCGTTTGCTGTTGCGAGCCTTGGAATAAATTAAACAAGGCGAACAGCAAAAAGCCGATGATGACCCAGAAAACGATGTTTCTGCTGAAGTTCAAGGCCGGTTCCTTACCTGTGCTCGAACATCTTTGCCGCAGCATTGATGCCCATATGAGCGAATTCTTAAGTCCTACCAAACGAAGCGGGATGGTTTCAGTCTCTATAAAAGCCGCATTTGCGCGGCTTCACAACTCTTTGAGACTGATCAGAGGTCAATCTTGCGTGAAGATCATAACCCTCTTTGCACCAACATGCCCAGCTTGGCCGTGTGAGTTCCTTGGATGTAAGACGTTTGCGTCCCTGGGGCAAGGGGGGGCAAGGTCAGTTTCGCAATTAATTCCTCAGTTTTTAGGGTGTTTTTGGCTGCCTCGCGCCCTTTCGGGTAAAACCACGAACGCCCGTGCGTCGCCGCTACCCGTTCGACGCACGGCGCAGCCGCCAAGCGTGCGCGCATCGCCTACGCTTTGGTTCCCCGACGCCATCCAGTCGCTGAGACGCTGAAGCTTGAGCCGGGCGGGCGGATACGCTCCACCGCCGACGCGCCCAAGCAGTTTGGACAGCGCGATTTTTTGCACGGTTTGATGTGCGCCGAGAAAGGTTTTTGCGTCGATGCGCAGCCCTGCCTCAACATTTTTGGCCGTGGCAATCAGCTCATCCGCCGCCGTGTCCAAGACATCGCGCACCCGTGCGATTGAGGATGCCGCCCGGGCAAACCGCCCTGCGCTGACGCCGTCGCGTTCCAGTTGGACCAAAAGTCGGCGCATGCGCACCCGCTCAAACTGAGTGTTTTCGTTAGACGGGTCTTCGATCCAGGCTTGGTCCGAATCAGATAACGTTGCGCGCAAACGCGCTTTCGCCACACCCAACAGCGGGCGCACCAGCTCAACTCCGCCCATATCACGTACCCGCGCCATGCCCGCCAGCCCCAACAGACCGGAGCCCTTCTTCAAGCGCATTAAAACCGTTTCGGCTTGATCTTCAAGGTGGTGAGCGACCAAAAGACGGGCAACGCCATGACCCAAGCACCAGCTTCTCATCAATGCATAACGAGCATCGCGCGCGCGTTCTTGCACCCGCGATGTGATGGTTGCGTCGTGAACCCAAGTCAGAATGTGGTGATCTATCCCCCGCGCGTGCAGCCATGCGCCCACTTGGGCGGCCTCACGGTCTGAGTCTTGGCGCAACCCGTGATCGACGGTCAAAGCGGTCAACTGCACGCCGTTGGCCGTCGCCCAATCATTTGCCAAAAGACACAGTGCCATACTATCTGCGCCGCCCGACACCGCCACCGCCACAGCACCCGGTTGCGCGCCAAACTCCAAACACCCAACCATCCGGCGGGCGAATTCGTCAGAGCTTACGCATAAGCCCCGCAAAGGGCCGCCATCAGGCATTGTATATCCTTACAGGCGCTATTGGCACTTGAGACGCTTGGTTTCGCGGTTCAGGGCTTTTTCGATACCGGGTTTCAGATCAATGAATTCTTTGCGCAATTTGCCAAAGGTCGCACAGGCTTCTTCGGTTTTGTCCAAGCTCGCCATCGACATCCCCAACTTCAACAGGCTGTCGGGCGCTTTCGCCCCGTCAGGGGTCGATTTATAGGCCTGGAAAAAGGCCTGAGCGGCATCCATGAAGGATTTGCGCACATAGTAGGTTTCGCCCAGCCAATAGCGCGCGTTCGCCGCCAAAGGATCGTCGCCGTGTTGGGCGATGAACGCTTTCAGCGCCGCTTCGGCATCGTCGTATCGCGCTTGGCTCATCAAACCGAACGCGTATTGATAGCGTTCGCGCGGGCTACCTTCGGGCAAGACGGAAGCGACTGCGGGTGCGGGTTCTTGCGCAGGTACGGGCGCAGCTTGCGGTGTCGCCATAGCCGTTTGCGATGTTGTGGGTGGCGTTGTGGTGGCGGATGCGGCAAGTTCAGTAGGCACCGTTTGAGCCTGATCACCCGTGCTTTTGGGTTTGACGAACTGATCCAACGTTGATTTTGAAATACTGCCCAAGCTGCCGCCGGATGCGGGCGGCACGTAGGTGCCGTTAGCGCCAAGCGTGCCGCCGTCCATGGGTGCGGATGTCGTTCCGGTCGGCAAAGCCATCTCGCCGACTTTGGACACGCTGGCCGACGACGGCGCGGTCGAAATGCTGGGCTGAGATGAAAATGAACCCGGCGCTGAGCCTTCAAGACGCGCAAGGCGATAGTCCAAATCCGTAATCAGCGTATCCAGACGTGCTGAAATTTGGTCAATTTTATACGACAGCGCCTCATTTTGACCGGTCGCTTGGCGGACCTCCTGCTCCAACCCGCTGATTCGCACGGTGACACGCGACAACGCGCCTTCACCGGCTGTGAATTCGGCGCGGGGCGTTGTTGACGCCATGGGTGCGGCTGGCGATGCGTCAAACGGTGCGGCGTTTACAGAACCAACATCGGCGGGGCTGCGGGCGATTTGGCGGTTCAGTGTGCGGATATCGCGCTCCAGCCGCTCCATACGATCCAGAAGGATTTGCATATCCGAGCCCTGCGCCAAAGCTGACGTGCCGGCAAACGCAAATGCGCCCAACAACACGGCGCTCAACAGAACGTGGCGGGTTTTCGAAAAGCAAAAACGATAAGCGGTCATGCGTAGGGTCCGTTGTTTGTAGCGTTTGAAGCCGATGTATATACCGCGCGAAGGCGATGTCCCAGCCTTTTTAACGCGTTGCAGAGGTCTCAGCAATGATGGAGCATGGTGCCCGTTTCCGGCGAAAATAGGGCAACAAAAAAAGGGGTGTCTGTTCGGTTCCGGAAACCCGGATCGAACAGACACCCCTAATCGAGTACGCATCCCTCATGGTCCGACTGATAGCGGACGCATCAGAGAAATCGCGCTTATTTGACCAACGTCACACCGCGACGGTTTTTGGCCCAAGCGATTTCGTTGGATGCGGGATCTTCTGGACGCTCTTTGCCATACGAAATGGTGGAGATGCGGGTCGCCGGAACGCCCAATGTCATCAGGTAATCAGCAGCAGCGTTAGCGCGGCGATCACCCAGTGCAAGGTTGTATTCGCGGGTGCCGCGTTCGTCACAATGACCTTCGATGGTAACGCTGACATTGCTGTTTGCAATCATCCATGCAGCCTGCTTTTGCAGGATGTCACGTGCTGCTGGCGTCAAGTTATAGCGATCGAAACCGAAGAATACACGGTCGCCAACGTTGACTTTCAGGTCCTCGGCGGAACCCGGTACAATGTTCGAAGCCGTGGTGGCTGCGGTGGCTGCACCGCTGCCGGACGTCGAAGCGGTTTCAGAAGTCGGAGCGGTGCCGCAAGCAGCGACAAGGCCCGCAACGGCAATCAGGCTCACAATTTTGAAACGCATTGGTATCTCCTTCACTGGAGCGCCCTTTTTGGGCGGATGTGATATTTTTGACACTCGTCGCACGCCATATATGACCGACAACGGGCATCTGTTAACTGAATCAAGACAGGCTGACCCCTGGAATTATTACGTTTTTCCATTTGGGACTATATGTCGTCAGTTGTTATGAATCAAGGGGGACCACGCCGGATCTGATGCATCTCCTGGCGTAATGACTTCTCTTTCGTTGTGACCGGTGATGTCGATGGAGAAAATCCGCGTTTTTCCGCCCCGTCCTTGGGTGTCGCTGCGCTCTTGGCGAAAGAACATCAACACCCGCCCATTGGGCGACCAGGTCGGCGCTTCGACCAAAAACCCCTTGGTCAGCAAGCGTTCGCCCGACCCGTCGGGACGCATCACACCGATGAAAAATTCACCTTGATGGATGCGGGTGAAGGCGATCAAGTCGCCGCGTGGCGACCACACCGGGGTTGCGTACTTTCCTTTTTGAAAGCTGATTCGCTTCACATTGCTGCCGCTGCGGTTCGTCACATACAACTGCTGAGAGCCCGAACGGTCGGAGTTGAACACGACTTTATCACCGTCCGGCGACATGCTGGGCGAGGTATCAATGGCGGAATGCTTGGTCAACTGCTGCACGGAACGGGTGGCGAGATCCATGATATAAACCTCAGAATTGCCGTCCTTGGACATCGAGAAGATCACCGATTTGCCATCCGGTGAGAAGCGCGGCGCAAAAGTCATCCCCGGAAATTCACCCAAAATTTCATGACGCCCGCTGTCAATGTTGAAGATGTAAACGCGCGGCACGCCCTTGTAATAAGACAGGTAAGTGATTTCTTGCAGGGTCGGTGAAAAACGCGGGGTCAGCACCAGATCACTGCCCGCCGTCAGATATTGATGGCGTTCGCCGTCCTGATCCATGATCGCCAGGCGCTTAACGCGCTTAGTCTTGGGCCCCGATTCCGCAATATAGACGATGCGGGTGTCGAAATAGCCCTGTTCACCAGTGATGCGCTTGTAAATCGCGTCGGAAATGATGTGTGCGACGCTGCGCCAATTGCTGGGGATGGTGAAATACGCCAAGCCCACCATCTGTTTTTCCGCCAGCACATCCCACAAACGAAACTCAACCCGCAAGCGCCCGTCCACGGTCATCTCGACCCGGCCTTGCACCAAGGCTTGAACGTTGATGATGCGCCAATCGCCAAAGCGTGGCAGCACGTTGAGGCTGGCGGCGTCTTGAATGAAGGCTTTCTTATCGGCTGAACGAAAAAGACCCGAGCGTTCCAAATCCGCAGATATCACACCCGCGATGTTCGCGCCGAAAGTCTTTTCGCCCTTGCCGTCGCCAAAAAAGTCTGCGACCGCGATGGGCATCGGTTCGGCGACGCCACGGGTGATGTCGATTTCCAGCTCGGCCCGCGCATCTTGGACAGCGAACATGGCCATCAAAAAGGCAAAAGCAAACGCGTAACGGGTAAGGAAATGATGTGTCATAAGCCGAGCATATCCCTAGGGTCGAAGGTGAGCTTCATGGTTTTCCAACGATCAAACTTTTCTGGCGGCAGTCTGAACGGTTGGCACTTTGGATTCAATGCTGCTCTCTGCGCGCTTTCCGCCATGGCGCGATAAAATGGGTCGGTGCTCATCTTGGCATTATCCAAAACGCGCGCCTGCTGCACGGTGCCGTCAGGGTTCATCACCATACGGATGGAGATGATCATGGTGTGGGCATCCTTGGCCCCGGCTGGCAAATTCCAACAGCGCTGAATTTGCTGACGCACCAAATCTTTTTCGCTGATGGTCAGGTCAGGACCGATGTCGGTGCGCGGCTTGGGACTTTCCAAGGCATTGGCCATCATCGAGGCAAAATCCGGTTTTGGATCTTCTTTTTTCTTCTCTTCATCCGGCTCCGGACGCGGCTGTGTCTTCAGCTCTTCCAGGGTTTTCAAAACCGACGCGAACTGGTCCGGGGCCTTGGGCTTGCGCGGCGGAATGGGCGTCGGCGCACGCTTTTTGCTGGCAACCTTTTTCGGCTCGTCCTTGGGCTCGGGTTTCGGTTTCGGCTTGGCCTCTTTTTTCGGTTTGGGCTCAGGATTCACGATCACCGCGACCTTTTCCTCAACCGGTTCAGGCAGCGGTTCGGGTGCGGGCGGTTCTTGGACCGAGCCCTGAGGGGCCGGCGGCGGCGCGGGCGGTTTGGGCGGCGGTTTGGGCTCAGACTTGGCGACTTCTTTTTTCGGTTCCGGCTGTTTCGCTTTGGTCGGCAGGTTGGTGACATCCGTCACGCTTATGATTTCGACCGAGATGGGGATGTCTTGGTACAATTCAGAATCGTGAAATGACGGCAGCCCGACATAAGCCGCGACCACCAAGCCGACGTGAAACAGAACCGAAAAAGCGATGTTACGAAACAATCAACGCCCCCCTACTTCTTTTTCGCGGGGGTCGGGCCGTGCTGTTGGGTGGTGATCAACGCCACCTTTGAGAAGCCCGCCGCATTAAGGATGCCCATCACCTTCATGACGCTGCCGTAATCGACATTGGCGTCGCCGCGCACAAAGATGCGCACTTCGGGGTTGTTGTCCGAAATGGCTTGCAGGCGCGGCACCACGGCGTCGATATCCATCTGCGTGTCTTGCACATAGACCTTGCCTTCGCGGTCGATACTGACCGCCAACGGCTCATCCGATCCCGGTATTGCCTTGGCTTTGGTTTTGGGCAGATCGACCTGCACGCCCACGGTCAGCAGCGGCGCCGTGACCATGAAAATCACCAACAACACCAACATCACGTCGACCATCGGGGTGACGTTGATGTCGGCCATCGGCGGACGACGCTTGGCGTGTCCGAAGGTGTGGCGCTTTGATCCGTTGAGCATACCCGCCATCGGTGCTTAGACCTTTTCTTCCATCTGGCGCGACAAGATCGCGGAAAATTCGACCGCGAAACCGTCCAGACGGCTGGTGTAGCGTTCCAAATCACGCGACAGCTTATTGTAGGCCAGCACCGCCGGGATCGCCGCCAGCAGCCCCAGCGCGGTTGCGAACAACGCTTCGGCAATGCCCGGCGCCACCACGGCAAGCGAGGTGTTCTTGGACACAGCAATGGACTGGAACGAATTCATGATGCCCCAAACGGTGCCGAACAGACCGACGAACGGCGCGGTCGAACCGGTGGACGCCAAAAACGTCATGTAGCGTTCGACCCGCTCCATCTCGCGCGCCACGGTGATGTGCATGACGCGTTCGATCCGCTCATTGAGCGACGTGTTGGCGATGGATGAGCCCATGTGGCCTTTTTCCGCCGCCCGGCGCCATTCGCGCATGGCCGATACGAACACCGCGCCCATGGGATCTTTAGGCTGATTGCCGATGGAATCGTAAATGGTGTCCAAGCTTTGGCCCGACCAGAAACTTTTTTCGAAGTCTTTGGCTTGGCGGTTGAGCTTTTTCAAGCTGGTGATTTTTTCAAAAATGATCGCCCAGCACCAAACCGAGGCCAAAAGCAGCATGATGATCACGCTTTTGACCACCCAATCGGCGCGCAAAAACAATGTCATCATAGAAAAATCGGGTGCGCCCACGGAACCGCCAAGGGTCACCGCATCGATTACACTGCCTTCCATATTTTCAGTCCCAGTTCTCTAAATTCAATTCGTTGTTTCGAAGCTTCGCAGAAGATTGCGGATTTTTTCGGGCAGTCTTCCCGGACCACCAGATAATTTCATACAGCCGAGCTTTATCTCGATGCGCACCAAGTCCTCCCCACCGCGAACAATGCGCTGCACGCCTTGCATGGACGCGCCCCCCACTTTTGTCAGGGAAAGGTGAACTTCCAGTAAATCGTCGAGACGCGCGGGCTGAATATAATCGACCTCAAGGCGGCGGACGACGAAGCCCAAGCCCTCTTCGTCTTGCAATACGGAGCTTTCGATCCCCAGATGGCGCAGCATTTCGGTGCGCGCGCGTTCGGCGAATTTCAAGTAATTGGCGTAATAGACCACCCCACCCGCGTCGGTGTCTTCGTAATAGACCCGCACCGGCATGATGAAGGTCGTGCCTTCGATGCGTGGGCACATATCGGGGCTCAGATCAGTCGTCATCACCGACATCCTCGATCAAATCCAACTGTGTGGTGGTCTTTGGTGCCTTGAGGCCCAAATGCGTAAAGGCCTGAACCGTCAGCATGCGTCCGCGCGGGGTGCGCATCAAAAAGCCTTGCTGAATGAGATACGGCTCGATCACGTCTTCGATGGTGTCGCGTTGTTCCGATAGCGCCGCCGCCAGCGTTTCCACGCCCACCGGGCCGCCGCCATAATTGTCGGCAATACAGCTCAAATAACGGCGATCCATGTTGTCGAGACCGGCTTTATCCACGTCCAAACGCGTCAGCGCACCGTCGGCGGCCACCGCATCGACCACGTCGCGGCCCGCGACGTTGGCGAAATCACGCACGCGCCTGAGCAACCGTCCCGCCACACGCGGGGTGCCACGCGAACGCTTGGCGATTTCCATCGCGCCGTCTTCGGTCATCTCAATGCCCAAAAGCCGCCCGCCGCGCTGGACGATGCCGACCAGTTCTTCTGGCGAATAAAATTGCAGCCTGAGCGGAATGCCAAAACGATCACGCAACGGCGTCGAGATCAAGCCCGAACGGGTGGTCGCGCCGATCAGCGTGAACGGCGGCAAGTCGATGCGCACGGAACGCGCCGCCGGGCCTTCGCCGATGATCAGATCAAGCTGGAAGTCTTCCATCGCCGGATAGAGGATTTCTTCCACCACTGGATTGAGGCGGTGAATTTCATCGATAAACAACACATCGTTGGGCTGCAAGTTGGTGAGAATCGCCGCAAGATCGCCCGCCTTCGCCACCACCGGGCCAGACGTGGCGCGAAAGCCCACGCCCAATTCACGCGACACAATCTGCGCCAAGGTGGTTTTGCCAAGTCCCGGCGGGCCGTAAAACAGCGTGTGATCCATCGCGTCGCCACGTGCGCGCGCAGCTTGAATGAACACGCTTAAGTTTTCACGGGTCTTTTGCTGGCCGACAAATTCTTCCAACGATGTCGGACGCAAGGCATTGTCCGCACCGCCCAGATGGCGGTCTTCGGTGTTTTCCTCGGGCGCGACCACGCGGTCTTCATCACTCATAAGCCGTGTTCCTTAGGACCGAGTTCCACCAGACCGCCTTTGATTAAGTCTTCGACGCCCGCATCCTCGCCCGCTTTGGCCGCCGCGTGACTGACGGCGGACAGTGCGTCGGACGGCGAATAGCCAAGGTTGACCAACGCCGACACGGCATCGCGGGTGGCATCGCCCGCCCCACCCGCACTTGGTGAGGCCGCAACCTTGACGCCTTTGGGGCCAGCTGCGGGACCCAGCGCCAGCGCCGCGACCTTATCTTTGAGCTCGGTAACGATGCGCTGCGCCAGTTTCGGACCAACGCCGCTGGCGCGGCCCACTTGGGCTTTGTCGGCGGCGGCAATGGCATGGGTCAATTCATCGGATGACAACACTGACAAGATCGCCAAGGCGACTTTTGCGCCGACGCCTTGTACGGTGGTGAGCAGTTTGAACCACGCGCGTTCGCCGACATCCAAAAAGCCGTACAGATGAATGTGGTCTTCGCGCACATGGGTCTCAACATGCACCGTCGCAGCCTCACCGACGTTCAGCTGGCCCAGCGTGCGGCTGGAACAAAACACCAAATAGCCGACGCCGTTGACATCAATCACAGCCCAGCCGTCGCCAAGCTCTTCGATGCGGCCTTTAAGCAGTGCAATCATCGTCTTTCCCCCGCCACGATTCGATTATGCGTTTCGCGGTGATGGGCATGGCAAATCGCCACCGCCAACGCGTCCGCAGCGTCCGGCCCGGCATTGCCGGAACCGGGCAGCAAGGTTTTCACCATCATCATGACTTGGTCCTTGGCCGCATGGCCCGCGCCGACCACGGTCTTTTTCACCAAATTGGGGGTGTATTCACCGACCACCAAGCCCAGACGCGCAGGCACCAGCAACGCGATGCCGCGCGCTTGGCCCAATTTCAACGTCGAGGTTGGGTTCTTATTGACGAAGGTTTCTTCCACCGCCGCCTGTTCAGGCGACCAGGTTTCGATGACCTCAACCAAGCCGTCGTGCAGCTGCATCAAGCGCTGGGCCAAAGCTTGTTTGGCGTCGGACGTCACAGTGCCTTCGGCGACGAAGCTCAAGCGATTATCGCGCGCATCTATGACGCCCCAACCGGTGCGTTGCAATCCCGGATCGATGCCGATGATGCGCATACGTTCCCCAGCCCCTTCGGTCAGGCGCTCAGCTTGGCCAAGATTTCGTCGGAAATTTCAAAGTTCGACGATACGCTCTGCACGTCGTCGTTGTCTTCCAACACGTCGATCAGCTTCAACATGGTGCTGGCGGCTTGCTCGTCTAGTTCCGTGGTGGTGTTGGGCTTCCAATCCAAGCGCGCTTCGCTGGGGTCGCCGAACTTCGCCATCAGCGCATCGCGCACATCGGCCAAATCTTCGGGTGCACAGGAAATTTCATGACCATTTTCGTCAGACGCAACATCCGAAGCGCCAGCTTCCAAAGCCTCTTCGAACATGGTGTCAGCGTCAGCTACATCAGCTGGGTATTCGATGATCCCTGTGCGTTCAAACATGAACCCCACCGAACCGGTCTCGCCGAGGTTGCCGCCGTGTTTGGTGAACGTCGAGCGCACTTCGGACGCGGTGCGGTTGCGGTTGTCGGTCAACGCTTCGACGATCACCGCCACGCCGCTGGGGCCGTAGCCTTCGTACCGTACTTCTTCGTAGTTTTCACCGCCGCCGCCTTCGGCTTTTTTGATGGCGCGTTCAATGTTGTCTTTGGGCGTGTTGACCGCGCGCGCGGCCAAGATGGCGGTGCGCAGGCGCGGGTTCTTTTCCGGATCAGGCATGCCAGACTTCGCCGCCACGAAAATTTCGCGGGCGTGCTTGGCAAATACCTTGGCGCGCTTTTTATCCTGCGCGCCCTTACGGTGCATAATGTTCTTAAATTTAGAATGGCCGGCCATAACTCACTGCCTTAGGTGTTGTTGATCAGAAATTACAAAGAAGCTGCGCGGGGCGAATCTCACCCGTCCTATATAGCACAAGGGGCGCAAACAAACGTTAGCGGCCTTTCTAAGGCTCCGGGGCGCTGAGGGCAACACATCAGTGGCGAAACACCTTTGATGTGAATGGCACGCATTGCCGCTCGACCGCCCCACGCAAATAAAACACCATGAAACCTGTAATACTTACGGTGCGGTTGCTGCACTCTGCATAAGAGTTATAGACTACGGTGAAAATGAGACGCATTTCAAAAAATGCGCCCGATGAAGGGAAGCATCGGCACTTACAAAACAGGGCGCTCGGGTTGACGCAGGGTCGAGCATCAATGGGAAAGAGAACCAAAATTAATGCTAAAGCGATTCATGATCGTCGTGATTGTCACGACCTTAGTTATGGCCGTGAAAGACACACGCGCCAGCGACACCCTAGAGCTATCCCCAAATAACCTGACCAGGATTTGGCGCAACATCAACGAAGTGATTTTGGTGCTGTCCGCGAACATTGCGCTCGACGATGAATGGATCGAAGAGCTGCGCAACAAACAGCCCGCTCCAGACACTCCAGACGGCGGCCTTGCCGATGAACTGGCCGCATTTCGCGAAAAGCTTAATATTATATTGGCTTCCAGCTCACTTGCACCCGTTGCCGCGCCACAGGAAAAGACGGCGGACGGCACGGCGGAAAACACGAGCACCCTATACATGCGTTCCGGGGTGCTGCTCGACAATCTGATCTTTTACCTGATCGATTCCGACTCCCTTGCCTTCGCCGCTATTTATTACGGCGGCGACGACATAGATGGCGCATCGGACAAGGACGTGGTGGCCCAGATCAATCTCGCCAACCAGCGCCTCGACGCCTTCATCATCGAAACCGGTCTTTAAAGTTTAAATCCCCCCGCGCACGCCAGCCGAGCCCATTTTGCGTGCCCAAGACCGACGAAACACTTAATAGATACAGAGCGCCAGCACCATGAACACTCTCAAAATCAGCACCATCGGCACGATCATATCCGTGTTCCTCGCCCTTTCCGCCGCCGCCATCGTCGGCAGTTCACTCGCCACCTCTCAACAGGTCGGACAAATGGGCGGCGCATGGGAGTCGTTCGAAACAGGACCATCGCGCAAAAGCGCTTACCTCAACGCGGTTTACAAAGCGCTCGGCTTTGGCGGCATGTTGCACCAGTACAAAGATTATTTGCTCACCCAAGACCGCCGACAGATCGTCCAGTTTCACGTCAAACTGCGTGAAATTCGCGTGGCGCTGGACGCCTACGTCGCCATCGGCGTGAACGATGTCGAAAAGCAAGCGCTTGAAGACATTTTGCAGGTGATCAAAGCCTATGCTGTCGCCCTTGAAAAAGCCGAACAAATGGTCAAACGCAGCACCCGCGCCGATGTAATCGCGCGTGAAATCGTCGTTGACGATAGCGCCGCGATCAACGGCATCGACCTCTTAGTGGCTGAGATTGACAAGTCCCGCGCCAACAGCGCGCGGGTGGTCAATTCCGCCGTTGCTCAAGCCCGTTTTCTGTCCAATACATCGTCCATCGTCGTGGGCATCATCTTGATCGCCTTGCTGGCGGCGATGATTTGGTTCACCCGCTGGCGCCTAGGCACCCCCTTGAAACAACTGGGCCAAACTATGAGCCGCTTGGCCAAGGGCGAAACCGCGGTCGATGTACCCGTCCAAGACATGCGCGACGAAATCGGTGAAATGGCGCGCACGGTGCAAGTCTTTAAAGACAGCATGATCCGTAGCGAACAATTGGCCGAAGAACAACGTAGCGAGCAAGAGCATAAAGAAAAGCGCCGCTTGGCGCTGGAGGCGGTTGCGGGAACGTTCGAAAACAACATCTCCAACGTGCTTGGGGAGCTGTCGTCCATGTCCGCATCGTTGGAAGACACCTCGTCATCCATGACCACCACGGCGTCGGACGCCTCACTTAAGGCGTCTTCCATCACCGAGTCCGCTGAACAGGCGTCCTCCAATGTGCAAACCGTGGCCAGCGCTGCGGAAGAGCTTTCAAGCTCGATATCTGAAATTGCCCACCAAGTCTCTCAATCCACGCTGACGGCCGCTAGCGCGGTCACCGAAGTCGAGCATGCCAACGACAAGGTCAACGGCCTGGCCAACGCGGCGCGCAAAATTGGTGAAGTGGTGGCGCTGATCACCGACATTGCGGACCAAACCAACCTGCTTGCCTTGAACGCCACCATCGAAGCGGCGCGTGCGGGCGACGCCGGCAAGGGATTTGCCGTGGTCGCGTCTGAGGTCAAAAACCTCGCCAACCAAACCAGCAAGGCGACCGAAGAAATCACCGCGCAAATCAGTTCCATTCAAGGTGCCACCGACGAAGCGGTGCACGCGATCGGCGCCATTGGCGGCACCATCAACAACATCAATGAGATCACATCGGCCATCGCCGCTGCGGTCGAAGAACAAGGCGCAGCAACCCAAGAAATTGCGCGCAACGTCGAACTCGCCGCAAATCGCACCACCACGGTCACCACCGACATCACCGACGTCAACGCCAGCGTCAATGAAACCGGACAGGCCGCAACTCAAGTGCAAGAAGCTGTGCACGCGTTGGGCGGTCAATCGAATGAATTGAAAATAGTGGTCGAAGGGTTCTTGAACGACGTAAAGGCGGCTTGATCAGTTCAAATGCTTGATGCTGATCGTCATGACTCTTTCCACCTCAATCAAACGCGCGATCAAGGGTTCGACGGTTTGACAACGACATGGGCACGCCACCGGATCATCAAAATTCAAAATCAGCCCATCCTTGCGCGAGTCGGAGCAGGGTTTGCACACCAGCTGCGAAATGTCTTTAACCAACCGATTGCGTAAAAATTCAAGTGTATCGTGACTTGCCATTCCCTATCCCCCCCTTGGATGGAATTTGTCATGCAAATAATCGTCTGATCAATAGCTAATTTGGCAAAACCTCAATCAAGCGTCCGCCGACACGCACGGGGGAAATCCGCGTGGCGAGGCCGGTGGCGTCGTTGGTTTCGACGAAGACCGCGCACAGCGTGCCTTCGCCCGTTGCCGGGGTTAGGCGTTCGCCGCGCACTTTGGTGATAAAGCGTCCAATGGCTGGGGCTTTGGTCATGCCGATCACCGAATCGTAATCGCCGCACATGCCCGCATCGGTTTGGTAGGCGGTGCCGCCGGGTAAAATTTGCGCGTCTGCGGTGGGGATGTGGCTGTGGGTGCCCACCACCATCGACACTTGGCCGTTGAAGTGCTGGCCCACGGCCATTTTTTCCGATGTCGCTTCTGCGTGAATATCGACAAGGATGAAATCGACGTTTTCACCCAATTTTTTATTGAGCAGCGTGCGCTGGATACCGGCGAACGGATCGTCCAGCGGGTCCATGAACAGACGACCCATGGCTTGAATGACCATGGCTTTTTTGCCGCCACGGGTTTCAAACACGCCAAAGCCCCGCCCCGGCGTGCCTTCGGGGTAGTTCACTGGGCGCAGCAAGCGCGGCTCATCTTGAATGTAATCGATGATTTCGCGCTGATCCCAGGCGTGATTGCCGGTGACGACGACGTCCACGCCGATCTCAAAGAATTTCTCGCAGATCGCGCCGGTGATGCCAAACCCGTGGGCTGCGTTTTCGCCATTGACCACCACGAAGTCGAGGGCCAACTCATCGCGCAAGCGCGGCAAGTGGTCATGCACGGCCTTGCGTCCGGACTTTCCCACCACGTCGCCGATGTACAAGACTTTCATTTGATTTCTATGACCTCATTTTCGGTGATGATCCAATCGAGGCGCTGGTCATAAGCGTCGGTGGGGACTTCGTCAACTTCTTGGGCGCTGTAAGCCACGCCGATGGCGGTGCATTCGCCGGTTTTGCGCAGCAGTTCCAGAGTGCGGTCGTAATAGCCGCCACCCCAGCCGACCCGGTAGCCGCGCCGGTCAAACGCCAGTAACGGTGCCAGCACCACATCGGGACGCATCAAAGGCGCCTCATTTAAAGGATGAAAGGTGCCGTGATCGCCTTCGACCAAAGGCTCATCCGGTCGCCATGCGCGAAATCTCAAGGGGCGGTCCTTGGCGGCGACTTCGGGCAAGGTCACCACCACGCCGGTCCGGTCCAGCGCGACCAATGCCGGACGCACGTCCATTTCCGTACCCATCGGCCAATAGCCCGCAAGCATGACCTCATCGCCATAGCCCTGAGAAACCTTAGTCCAGGTTTGCAGCAAATGTTCGAAAAAACCGCGCACGCCGTCATCACCCAAGCGCGCGGCGGCCTCTGCGCGGACCGTTTTGGCGTGTTCGCGCAGAGCATGCTTGGGGCTGGATGAGGTCATCGTAAATTCCGTAAGCAATAAGGTGGACGGCGCCACGCCGACCGTGGGCATATGCAATCCTTCTGTGGCCTGCTGATGCAGGTGGGCGCCGTGATGCCGAACCCACGAGTCCGGCAGGGACAGCTCCCGAGGAAGACTTATAGCCCCAGGGAATGTCGTTGCCTCACGCGCCGGGCAGCCACCGTCCAATTCGGAACTTAAGCGCGTTCGAGGCCTTCTGCAATGGTTTCGATGCGCACCGCCATGTCGTCGAGCATTTCGACAAGCCGGTTCTCATCGACACCGGGTTCGACAACGGGTTCCACAACGGGCGCGGAAGTTGATTGTGGGGCGGGTTCCGTTATTTCTGCAGCACTGCGCAAGGCGGCGATTTCCTCGCTCGCTTCGCCCAAGTCATCGGCCATCAACAGACCGGCCATGGCCAGCAATCGGGCCTCACCGGCTTGGCCGATGGCGCCGACCAGTTCGCCCACTTTGGCGTCTACGACACCAGCAAGATCGAGAATATGCTGCTCTTCGCCGTCTGCGCAGGCGATGTCATAGGTCTGATTGTTGATCGAAATGGAAACCCGCGCCATCAGCCCTGCCCCGCCAATTTGCTTTTAAACTTTGCGATGGTTCCGTCCAAGCGCGCCGCAGTGTCATCGACAAGTTCGCGTAGGCTGGCGTTTTCGGCCTGCAACCCCTGTGCTTGAGCCAAAAGCTCAGCATCGACAGGGCTCACCCCGGCGGCGTCAGTGCGTTTTTCCAAGACCGTTTCCAAACGGGCAATGGCGCGCGTCAGACGGTCTTCGGCAGCTTTTAAACGATTTGAAACGGTAGGATTGACGCCAGTCACAGTTTTTGATTTCCCCCAGAAATCTTATGAAGCAACCTGCTATGCAATCTTATTGGCAGGAAAGGTAAGCACTTGGGCCGTTGGGTAAGTATTTTGCTGTCGGCGAGAATAGGCTGGCGCGCATGTGATCGTCAACCACCTCAGACACTTATCCGCTACACTTTACGCAAGACATGTAAACAGGTTCATCTAACGCCCACCCATTGCGCCTACCCCTGACCCGAAAAGCCATTGACCCTGCCCCAGGCACACGCCATTGTGCGGACCTTATGTGATTTTGAGGGATAGGGAACGGGGCTAAACAATAGGGTTTCCAGTCATTTCAACACATTAGTCGAAAGCGCTAAACCATACCCACACCAATGGGTTGGACGCACGCAACCCGGCGGGGTGTTATGGCTCAGAGACCCTTATGTTAGAAAATGCTCAACTTTCTTATCCATACGCAATATTGAGTTTTAGGGAGCTTAAAAAATGGCGGTTCGTGTTGGTATTAATGGTTTCGGGCGCATTGGCCGTATGGTCTTTCGCGCCGTTTACGCCGAATTCAAAGACATCGAAATTGTCGGAATCAACGACTTGCTGGAAGCCGACTATCTGGCTTACATGCTGAAGTATGATTCGGTCCACGGTCGCTTTGATGGCGACGTCAAAGCCGAAGGCGGCAACTTGGTCGTTAATGGCAAAACCATTCGCCTGACCGCCGAGCGCGATCCCGCCAACCTGAAATGGGACGAAGTCAACGCCGACATCGTGATCGAAAGCACCGGCTTCTTCCTCACCGAAGAAACCTGCCAAAAGCACATCGACGCTGGCGCCAAAAAGGTTGTCCAGTCCGCACCGTCCAAAGACGGCACCCCGATGTTCGTGTACGGCGTCAACCACAACGAATACGCCGGTCAGGCGATCGTGTCGGCTGCGTCTTGCACCACCAACTGCTTGGCGCCGGTCGCTAAAGTGTTGAACGACAACTGGGGCTTGAAACGTGGCTTGATGACCACCGTTCACGCCGCCACCGCGACGCAAAAAACCGTTGACGGCCCGTCTGCTAAAGACTGGCGCGGCGGTCGCGGCATCTTGGAAAACATCATCCCGTCGTCCACCGGTGCTGCGAAAGCCGTTGGCGTCGTGCTGCCGGAACTGAACGGCAAGCTCACCGGCATGGCGTTCCGCGTTCCGACGTCCGACGTTTCCGTAGTCGATCTGACCGTTGAGCTGGACAAAGACGCCACCATGGCCGACATCAATGCCGCCATGAAGGCCGCTTCCGAAGGCGCCATGAAGGGCACGCTGGCCTACACCGAAGACGCCGTCGTCTCCACCGACTTCGTCGATTGCTCTGCCTCTTCCATCTTTGATGCCACCGCAGGCATCCAGTTGGACGGCACCTTCGTCAAAGTCGTATCTTGGTACGACAACGAATACGGCTACACCTGCAACATGATGCGCTTTGTCGAGCACGTTGCGGCGAACTAAGCCACACCATACAAATAAAAAAAGCGGAGCCTGCGGGCTCCGCTTTTTTTGTGCCGAACGGCAAGGTATACTCTGCCCATGACCTGTCAATTGTACCTCATTACGCCCGCCGCGTTCGATCCCGAAGCCTTTCGCCCTACCTTTGTCGAGGCCCTGGAAGCCGGCGACGTCGCATGCGTGCAGCTGCGCCTCAAAGGCCCAGACGGTGTGGCCGCGCCGCGCGACGAGGTGCGCCGCGCGGCGCAAATTCTGATGCCAGAAGCGCAAAACCGCGATGTCGCTTTTCTCATCAACGACGACGCCGAACTGGCAGCAGAATTGGGGGCCGACGGCGTACATGTGGGCCAAGACGATATGACCGCCAAGGCTGCACGCGCCATCGTGGGAAAAGACGCCATCGTCGGCGTGACGTGTCACAATTCCCGCCATCTGGCGATGGAATCCGCTGAAGACGGCGCGGATTACGTCGCCTTTGGCGCGTTTTATCCGACCGCCACCAAAGACGCAAAAACCAAGGCAGATCCTGAAATTCTGGAGGCCTGGAGCACCATGACGTTGGTGCCGTGCGTCGCCATCGGCGGCATCACAATCGACAACGCGCCTCCCCTCATCGACGCGGGCGCAGACTTCCTGGCCGTGATCGCGGGGGTATGGGACCACCCTGATGGCCCGGCCAGCGCCGTGCAGGCTTTTAATGCATTGGTGAGCGCCGAATCCTAAAGCCCCTGAATGACGCCCACACAAACATTCGCGCATGGACATCCGCTTCAAAACCTGACATTTTGCCACTTTCATAAAGAGCCATAATCCTAAAGGCCTATATTCAAGTGACCGAACCGACTGAATTTGAAAGCTCAATAACTGACCTTCACGATAGCGCCGGGCGCATCACGCGCGGCCTACAGAGTGTTGTCAGCGCCATCGACACCATCGCCACCGATAATGCTCAATTTCTCCAGCACCCCGAATCCACTCCTGCTGGGGCGGAGGGCGACGCGATCCGCAATCTGTTGGCGGGCATTCGCAAACAAATCGAAGAGGTGGTCGATCACGGGCGCAGCTTTGAAAGCAAGATCGAACAGTATTCCGCTGAGATCACCGACCTGACGCGTCAGCTCGAACAGACAAAAAAAGCCGCCATGTTGGACCCCATCACAGGCATCGGCAACCGGCGGCGTTTTGAAGAATCCCTCAAAGACATTTTGTCGCGGCTGTCGGATTTCAATGACAAAGTCTCAGTATTGCTGGCCGACGTCGACAACTTCAAAATGGTCAACGACAGCCTTGGACACGGCGTCGGCGATCAAGTCTTGCGTCTGGTGGCCAGCAATTTCGTCACCAACCTCAAAGGCGGCGACGTGGTGGCGCGTTGGGGTGGCGACGAATTTGCTGCGATCTTGCCCAACACCAGCTTAGACAACGCCCTGTCGGTTGCAGAAACGGTGCGCAACTCCATCGCCTCGCGGTCTTTGAAAAACAAAGAAACCGGCGAGACCATGGGCAAAGTGACCTTGTCGATCGGGGTTTCGACCTATCGACAAGGCGACAACGCGCACAAACTGATTTTCCGCGCCGACCAAGCCTTGTACGAAGCGAAGCGCCAAGGCCGCAACCGGACAGCGCCCGAGTCAGAATAACTCGCCTACGAGGCAAGCCGGTAAATTACCCAATAAGGCGCCTGATAAGTTGGTTGCCTCAAAGACCCGTGAGTGTTAGCTTCCGCGCGCTCAAGCACGCTTTTTAAGCGCTTGTCCCTGTATCAGCTCTTTCGACGGTGAAGTCATGAAGATCAACGGTAACGCCATCCGCCCCGGCATGGTAATCGAACATCAAGGCCGCCTTTGGCGCGCAGTCAAAATCCAGCACACCCAGCCCGGCAAGGGCGGTGCGTATCTGCAGGTCGAACTGAAAGACTTAAAAAGCGGAACCAAGTCCAACGAACGTTTCCGTTCGTCCGAAACGGTGGACCGCGCCACGCTGGAACAGCGCGATTTCAACTACCTGTATGGCGACGGCGACACGTTCACCTTCATGGACAACGAAACCTATGAGCAAATCGAGCTCAGCGCAGAGGCCATCGGCGAAGACCAAGTGCCGTACCTGCAAGAAGGCATGACCGTCACCATCGAAAGCCACGAAGACACCCCCCTCGGCGTGCAATTGCCCGCCACCGTGGTGTTGGAAATCACCGAAGCCGACGCCGTGGTCAAAGGCCAGACGGCGTCGAGCAGCTACAAGCCCGCAACGTTGGAAAATGGCGTGCGCACCTTGGTGCCGCCGCACATCGCCACCGGCACCCGCGTGGTGATCAACACCGATGACGGCTCTTACGTCGAGCGCGCCAAGGACTGATCTTCGCTGTGCACTTTGCGTTATGGCGTCCCCTGGCGCCCAAGCATTTTTAAGGACCTAAACCTTATGGCCCATCCCCGCTCGGCCCTTTTGAACGTCATGACCGCCGCCGCACAAAAAGCGGCGCGCCGAATGGTGCGTGACTTCGGCGAAGTCGAAAATCTCCAGGTGTCCAAAAAAGGTCCCGCGGATTTTGTTTCTATCGCCGATAAAAAGGCCGAGGAGACCTTGGTCAAGGAACTGCAAAAGGCCCGGCCCGACTACGGCTTTATCCTCGAAGAAAACGACGCCATCGAAGGCAAGGATTCATCCAACACATGGGTGATCGATCCGCTTGACGGCACCACCAACTTCTTGCACGGCATCCCGCATTTCGCCATTTCGATTGCTCTGGTGCGTGACAACGAACCTCATGCGGGCGTGGTTTACAATCCCGTCACCGACGAAATGTTCTGGGCTGAAAAGGGCCAAGGCGCATATCTCAACGGTCGGCGTTTGCGCGTTTCCGCACGCGGCCACCTTTCGGAATGCCTGTTCGCCACCGGGTTACCTTTTTTGGGCGTCGACAAAGACCGTGAACGCTTTTTGCAGCGCATCGACGCCGTCACCAGCGTATCCGCCGGGGTGCGCCGCTTTGGTTCCGCCGCTCTAGACCTCGCTTACGTCGCAGCGGCGCGTTTCGATGGTTTTTGGGAAAGCGGCCTGCACGCTTGGGACATGGCTGCGGGTGTGGTTTTGGTGCGCGAAGCCGGTGGTTTCGTCACCGACATGGACGGCAAGCGCCGGATGCTGGAAAACGGTTCCATTGTCGCGGCGACGGACAAAATGCACCCGTCCTTGTTGAAGCTGATAAAATAAGCTTCCGATCTTTTCTCTCCCCCCCCCTTCTCATTGCGCCAAATCGGTTGTGTGAGCCTAAACGCGTTGATATGGTGTTGCGCGATGGGGAAGCGTGCGATTCGCGTGCGGTTAGACGAAACGCCAAACCTCCCACATCGCAAAAAGATTGGCAGCGTCCTTTTTGTCAGCAACCACATTCGGGTGCTGGCTTGGGGCTAGGACGCTCACCCAACCGGGGAGACCGAATACGATGTACAACCGACGCCATGAGCTCACTTTTCAGATACGTCGCGCCCTCAACCGCGACCGTCTCAGGTACGGCGTCTGCGTTCTTGCCCTTGGTGGGACGCTCGGCTTCGCCGCTTCTGTATCGGCCCAAGACAACCCGATTGTCGATATCACCGACCCCAATGTCAGCATCGACCTTAGCGTCTTGAACGACGGTGGGTTGAGCCCGCAAATGGGTGCGCCGTTATCAAGCACCGGCGCAACAACGCTTAGCGGTGGAGCGGCGTTTCAAGCGCCGGGCAAGGACATGCCTGTCTCGACGCTATATGTCAAACCGGCGTCGGGGTTCAAACTGCCGCCGCAAACCAAATCCATCGAAACCAAAATCGTCAAAGTACAAGCTCCAGAGCCTGTCGTCGCGCCAGAACCTGTTGAGGCGGCCGCTGCTGAGCCCGCTACCATCAAACCGGTGGAGGTCGCCACCGCGCCGCCACCGCCTGCTGTCGTCGCGCCGCCAGCGCCTGCATCTGCCGCACCAGAGCCCCCCACCCCTGAAACGGCAACACCAGAATCCATGGCGCAACATGAACCCGCCGAACCCGTGGCTGAACCGAACCCTGTAGTAGAGGCAGCGCCCGAACCCGCCGCGCCCTCTTCGCCGGAAGCGGCCACAGCGGTAGCCGCTCTCACGCCGCCACCGCCGCCTATGAGCGCGCCTGAGCCGACACCACAAAGCCAACCAATGGCTTTGAAGGCGGAACCAGAACCGGCTTCTCAACCGCAACAAGCCGTTGTGCCGACGCCACCTCCTGCTCCTACGCTGGCGGCGGAAGCCACCGTCGTTGCAGAACACGACGAAACCCAAACGACGCCAATGTCGTCTGGCGGCAACGGCGTTGTGATTGCTTTGCCGCCAAAGCCAGACACGCCGGCTCAAGTCGCCTCCTTACCGCCCGCAACGGGTCCGTTAAGCGATGGCGACAGTTTGCGCATCGTATTTGACGCCGAAACCTCCAAGCTGGCGCAAACGGCGCGCGATGCATTACTGAACATCGCGACCAAAATGCAAAGCCAAGACAATCTACGTCTGCAATTGCTGGCGTATGCCGGTGACGCCGATACCTCGGCCAGCGCGGCGCGACGTCTTTCACTATCACGCGCATTGGCGGTTCGTTCGTTCCTGATCGAAAACGGCGTACGCTCAACGCGCATCGATGTGCGCGCTCTGGGCAACAAATCAACCGAAGAAGAAACCGAACGCGTCGACATCACCGTGGTGGAACGCTAACTTTTTCGCCTTTGTCTGTGACGTAACCGCCATGGAGACGACCGACCACCATGGAAACCGAACAAATGTCCAACCCACACCGTTTTCTGGTCCGTATGGGGTTTTTCTTAACGGCGGTTTTCCTCGCCGTGGCCGCCGTATACCAGCCGCTGCTGTCAGCCTTTATGGCCAACGCCCCGCTCAACGGCCTCATCGTCGGGGTGTTTTTATTGGGCATGGCCTACAATTTCCGCCAAGTGATCCAATTGGGCCCGGAAGTGACGTGGATCGAGCTTTTTCGCGAAAGCCATTCCTTAGGCGCGCAACGCCCGCACATCGCGTCATCCACGGCCAAGCCCAAACCAACCAAAACCCCGCCCGCACCGCGCTTGCTTGCGCCGTTGGCGGCGATGGTCGCTGGACGCCAGGAAATCAAGCTTAGCGCGATGGCGTTGCGTTCCGTCCTAGACGGCATCGCCAGCCGCCTGGATGAACAGCGCGACATTTCGCGCTACACCATCGGTTTGCTGGTGTTTTTGGGGCTGTTGGGTACTTTTTGGGGCTTGCTCGACACCCTGGACGCGATCCGCGGCGTCATCGCCAACATTCAAATCGGTTCAGGCGGCGACATCACGTCGATGTTCGATGAGCTGAAAAAAGGTCTCGAAGCGCCGTTGGCGGGTATGGGCACGGCCTTTTCCAGTTCCCTGTTCGGCCTCGCTGGATCGTTGGTGTTGGGCTTTTTGGACCTCACCACCGGTCAAGCACAGAACCGCTTTTACACCGAATTGGAAGACTGGCTGGCAAGCCTTGCGAAACTGTCGGGTGGCACCCTCAGCGCTGACGGCGACCAGACGGTGCCCGCTTACGTCGAAGCGCTGTTGGAGCAAACCGCCGAAAGCTTGGAAAATTTGCAACGCACCATGGCGCGCGGCGAAGAGACCCGCATTCACACCTCCGACGCGCTGCTGCAACTTTCGGACAAAATGAGCACCATTACCGATTTCATGCAGACAGAACAGGTGATCATGAAAAAGCTCGCCGAAACGCACATGGACCTCAAGCCCGCCCTGGAACGCATCGCGTCGGGCACTGGCCCGATGGGCGGCGGCGGCGGCGGTGAAATGGACGAGGCGACGCGCAGCCACATCCGCAACATCGACTTAGCGGTTTCACGCATGCTCGAAGAAGGCCGCACCGGTCGCGAAGAATTGGTCAGCCAGATGCGCAGCGAAATTAAGCTGCTTGCCCGCACCGTCGCCGGGCGCGACGCGTAAAGGCGAGGAGGACACCGCCCCATGGCCGCCCTGTCGCGCCGCAACCGCAACCGCACTGATATCTGGCCCGGCTTCGTCGATGCCTTGGCCTCATTGTTGATGGTCATCATCTTTTTGCTGTTGGTGTTCGTGCTGGCGCAGTTTTTTCTGGGCGAAGCTTTGTCGGGGCGTGACAGCGCGCTGAAAAAGCTCGACCGCGAAGTGGCCGAGCTGGTCGATATGCTGTCGCTGGAACGCACCGCCAACACCAAGTTGCGCGACGACGTCAGCCGCCTGTCGGGCGAATTGCAGTCGAGCATTTCCGAAGGTGATCGCCTGAAGCTGGAAATCGAAGACGGCAAGGCAGAGGTCACCCGTCTGGTCGGTGACGTGGTCAAGCTCAACGCCCTCAAGCAACAATTGGAAGCGGACATCGGCAAACTGGCATCGCAGCTCGACGACAAAGACCAAGCACTGCTGGCAGAACAAGAACTGTCCGAAAGTGCGCGCGCCGAAATCGCCATGCTCAACGGCCAAATGGGCGAGTTGCGCGACCAAATCGCAACGCTGAACAATGCCTTGGACGCATCGGAAATCAAAGCCAAGGAGCAAAACGCGCAAATCGTCTCGCTGGGCAAGCGGCTCAACGCGGCGCTGGCGTCCAAGGTCATGGAATTGTCAGCCTATCGCTCCGAATTCTTTGGCAGGCTGGCGCAAATTCTCGGCGCGCAAGAAGGCATTGAAATCGTCGGTGATCGTTTTGTGTTCCAATCCGAAGTTCTATTCGCCAGTGGCGCGGCCGAAATCAATGTCGGCGCCTACAACCAGCTGAGCGGCCTTGCGGGTACACTGATCGACCTGCAAACCCGCATTCCATCCGACATCGACTGGGTTCTGCGTGTCGATGGCCACACGGACCGCATTCCCATTAAAAACCTCAAGTTCGCGTCCAACTGGGAACTCAGCTCGGCGCGCGCGATCTCCGTGGTTAAATACCTGATCGAACAAGGCGTGCCCGCGAATCGTCTAGTCGCTGCGGGCTTTGGCGAGTTCCAGCCGATCGATCCCGGCAAAGGGCCCAAGGCGTTGGTGCGCAACCGCCGCATCGAGTTGAAGCTCACCCAACGCTAAGACCTGTCTCCAAGCATCACGGGGCTAGCCCGCACCTTTTACAGTCGCTATAAATTAGGTCTTCCTTTGCACACCCCATAAAAAGAAACGCAGCCTCCATGCTCATCCTATTTTTGATTGTTTTCATCGACCTTCTCGGCTTTGGCATCATCATTCCGCTGCTGCCGTTTTATGGTGAGCACTTTCAGGCTGATCCGTTCACCGTGTCGTTGATCATGGCGGTCTATTCACTGGGCCAGTTTATCGCCGCACCGTTTTGGGGTCGTTTGAGCGACACCATCGGGCGCCGCCCGGTGCTGATCATCAGCTTGCTCGGCGCAGTGCTGTCGTACATCTGGCTGGGCTTCGCCACCACCTTGTGGATGCTGTTCGCCGCACGCTTGGTCGGCGGCTTGATGGCGGGCAATATTTCCACTGCATTCGCTTACATCGCCGACATCACCACGGTGGAAAACCGCGCCAAGGGCATGGGGCTTGTCGGCGCGGCGTTCGGCCTCGGCTTCATCGCCGGGCCTGCCGTCGGCGGCATATTGGCCGGACCGGACCCGCTTACCGCCGACTTCCAGACCCCAGCGCTGGTCGCCGCTGCGCTGTCCTTTGTCGCGTTCGTATTGACAGTGGCGCTGCTTAAAGAATCGCTTTCGCCCGAAGCCCGCGCAACAGCAGCCAACAAGCCGCGCGCCAATCGCTGGCTGCAAACTCAAGAGGCCCTGAAGCGTCCGGGAATCGGACTTCTGATCACCATTTCGTTTCTCGCCACCTTCGTGTTTGCCGGTATGGAAACCACCTTCGCCATGTGGTCGCGCCGCCAGTTGGGCTGGGGACCGGAACAAAATGGCTATCTGTTCGCTTTTATCGGCATCATCGCAGCAATCTTGCAAGGCGGTGCGGTGGGACGTCTGGCGAAGCGATTCGGTGAAGGCAACCTGATCGTTCAAGGCGCCATCGCGCTGGCCGTGGGTATGATGATGATCCCGTTCTGCACCTCGGTCGAACCATTGCTGGTGGCGATGGTCATCATCGCTTACGGCTTCAGCGTCATCAATCCGGCGCTCAACAGCCTGATATCGCTGCGTACCGACAGTGGCGAACAAGGCATGATGATGGGCGTGGCTAGGTCAGCCACCACCATGGCGCGGGTGATCGGCCCGGCGTGGGCGGGTATCTTGTTTGCGCAATTGGGCAAGGAATGGCCCTACTACGCCGGTATGGTGTTGATGGTGCTGGTGGCGTACCTGGGCATTCGGTCTTTGAAAGACAATCAAGACGCCAAGGCCGCGGCGCTACAGAGCGCTAAGCTGGAAAGCGCAAACCGCGCACCCATTGCTGATGCAGATCGATCCCCCCCAATCGACTAGCCGACTCAACCGAGCCGGACACTGACGCCCGCAATCTGGCTCATCTCCGCGCTCAAAACATCCAACAACACATCGCTGCTGCGCGTCGAAATCCACGCGGTCGTCGCGTCGTCGTATTTGTAATGCGCCGCGCCGCTGATCGGCGACGACAACCATATCTGCTGGTTGGGGCTATGCTTGTTGATCACGTACTGACGCCCGTCTTCCAATTCCACGGTCAAAATGCCGTTCTCCAAATCCACATCGGCATCGTCGCCGATGGCCTCATCAATGGCGTCAAACAAGGATTCGATCATTTTTTCAGCCAGATCTTCAAAGGCGGTGGAGTCCATGAGGTGAGCGTCCTGTTGTTGAGTTTTTCAGCTTTCTTTGTCTAAACTACCCCCGCAGCCCCGGCAAGAGGTGGCTATATGCGCCAAACCTTAAATTAATTCGCCCCAAACTCCTTTCCGCGCTTGCATCCCCGCCAGCGGCTGGTTATATAAGCGCTCCCGTTTTTGGAGCTGAGTGATGAAACAAGACATTCACCCTGACTATCATGAGATCACAGTCGAGATGACTGATGGTTCCACCTTTACGACCCGTTCGACCTGGGGCAAAGAAGGCGACACCATGAAACTCGACATCGATCCCAAGACCCATCCGGCTTGGACCGGCGTTCACCGTCTGCTCGACAGCGGTGGCCGACTTGCCAAGTTTAACAGCCGTTTCAAAGGCTTGGGCCTCAAATCCTAAGTTAATCTTGAACTGTCTGTACGGTTTCAAGGGGTGCCTACGATTTCCGTCGGCACCCCTTAATCGTGCCCGCATTATACTGTTGCTGTTAAAAAAACAGCCGATTGCATACACCTTTGAAATGCACCAAAGTGAGCTCTAACCGCTTTAATCGAAAACTCTTGTTTCCCCTAAATCTCATTTTTGTTTAGAATCGTACTCTTATTATGCTTGGCATATAAATCGGGCCCAACGTTGCAGACAATGAACTAAGGGATACATGATCGTCGATTGCGCCTCGCCATCGACGACCAGAACTGGGGCGATACTGGGCGATGACGAATTCGACGAGTTACGAAGTCCAGGTTATGCAAGGTGGCAAGTGGCGCATTCATGCCCAGTTTCCACCTTCAGGCCGCGAAGACGCCATCGAAGAGGCCAAGACCCTGGAATCCTTGCCAGGCCTGTCTGGCATTAAGGTCGTGCGCGACAACTACGATGATCGCACCGGCCTGCACCGCGAACACATGGTCTACAAACACGTGCCGAAGAAAACCTCATCCATCTCGGCTGATGCGGGTTCCCCCTCTTCCGGCGGCGGCAAGTATGCCCACTATATGGCGCGCGCCAGCGCCAATCGCATGGACGACATCGATTTCGGTGATGCCCCAAGCACACCGCCAGCCAAGACGTCCCGCCTGGGCGTTTTCACCAAGCTCATGTTGGTGCTGCTGTTTTCCATAGCCATTTCCGCAATCGTAATCGGCTTACTGAACGGTTTCCTGCCCTACAAACAAATTGCCGGCATTAAGTTCTATGGCGTGATGCGTTCCAACATCATGATCGGCACCGCGATTGCAACGTTCCTTCTGTCAGTGATTTTGACGTATTTGGCTTTCATGCGCGGTGACGAGTTGGAAGCGATAAGTCTTGCGCGCCAGGAAAAAATGCGAAAACAAGCCGATGATAAGCGCCGCCACGACGAAGCCAAGCGAAAGGCGGCTGAAGAACAACGCAAAAAAGAGGACAAGGCGCCCAGCGAAGAAGAGGCGGAAGACCGCAAAAAGCAGGCAGAGGAAGAGCTGAAGAAAAAAGCCGAGGCAGAAGCCGCCGAAAAAAGCGCCGACGACGAAGACGCCAAAGAAGACGTAAAAGAAGAAGAAGAAGAAAAAGAAGAAGAGTTCTCCAACCTGTCCCCTGCCGCCGAAGCGCAAAAAGCTGTTCTGATGGGATTTTTCGGCGAAGCTGTGCGCGCTCTACCTGCCGAGCGGCGCAAAATGGACAATTACAACCGCTTTGGCGTGAACCTCTATCTGGCTGGCGCCGCCGAAAGCCTTGGCGGCGCGCGCAATCTGGATGCGGAGAGCATTGCCGAAATCCTCGCCAGCACCCTGGGCGTCATGGGCCTCAAACCCGAACACGCTGAAGCCTTCGCCAAACGATACGAAGATTATTTGCTGCAAGACGCACGCTATATGGAAATGTTCCAGTCGGGTCGCCAAACCATGATGGAATATATTGGCGGCGACAAAGAATCGCCAAAAAAGCTCGACGCGTTCTTGCATGAATGGAACAAGCCCAAAGCGCCGGAAGATCCTGAAAAAGAAGTGGTGGTGATGTTCACCGACATCGTCGGTTCCACAGCCATGACCCACGAAAAAGGCAATCTGGCCGCGCAGGAAGTGGTCCGTGCGCACAACCGCGTGGTGCGCGAGGCGCTGTCAAAAACCGGCGGGCATGAAATCAAGCACACCGGCGACGGGATCATGGCGTCATTCGAAAAAGTCACCGACAGCCTGTTGTCTACGCAACAGATGCAAATGATGATCGAGCTGCACAACCAGCAAAGCCCCGAAATCCCGTTGAAGGTCAAAATCGGCATCAATGCGGGCCGTGTGGTGATGGAAGAAAAAGATCTCTATGGCGTCACCGTACAGATGGCGGCGCGCATCGTGGACAAGGCCAAGGCCGACCAGATTTTTGTATCCGACACCGTTTACGGCATGGCCAAAGGCGGCACGTGGCGGTTCGTCAAACGCGGGCCGTATTACCTCAAAGGCATTGACGGCCCGGCATACCTTCAAGAACTGGTGTGGGATGATAAGGTCGACACCGCCACGGTCGAAGCCGCAGCCGTTGCCGAGCGTCCGCAACTGGAGCAGCTATATGTAGCCGCCAGCGGCAAGCCGTTGCCCGGCGCCCAGCCCGATGCCCAAGCGCCTGCGACCCAAGCCCCCCCAACGGCCCAGCCCGCTGCTCAGGCGACACCTCAGGCCGCCGTTCAACAGGACGCGCAAAAACCTGTTCAACCAGCTCAGCCACGTTAGATACGCCGCTCAATTCAACGCAAACATTCAACGACTGCGTTTTTTATATATTTTTTACCCGCTCCCCTTGCGGCAGCAACCGCACCTGCCTAAATTCATTTTGTATCCAGTGAAGAGCATTGGAGATGCCGCCAAGCGGGTCTCGGATAACCTTTCACAAGGTAGCTTTGCACCAGGGTACAGCATGAACCGGAATTTTGCCGATGATCGGGGAATTCCAATTCCATTGTTGCTCATTTAGGAGAACAGTTATGCGTACCATCGATTTCACACCCCTGAACCACTTTGCCGTAGGCTTCGACCGCATGCAGCGCCAGCTCGAAACCATGGCGCATCTCGACGAAACCACCGCTGCGTATCCGCCGTACAACATCGAAGTGTTGAGCGAAGACGCCTACCGCATCACCATGGCGGTCGCTGGTTTCGGACTGGATGACCTCGACATCACCGTGCAAGACAGCCAGCTGACCATTTCCGGTCGCGTGGAAAGCGATGATGAACCCGTCGCTTATTTGCACCACGGCATCGCCACCCGCGCCTTTGAGCGCCGGTTTGAGCTTGCCGATCACCTTAAAGTCAAAAGCGCCGGCATGGACAACGGCCTATTGCACATCGATCTGTTGCGCGAAGTGCCTGAAAGCTTGAAACCGCGCAAGGTTGCGATCAAAGATATCGCACCGCAAAGTAAGGCCATAGAGCAAAAGGCCGCTTAAGCGCGCTTTCTCTCAAAACCACAGTCAAACGACGATCAGCCGGGCCGACCCCATCATTGGGGTCGGCCTATTGCTGTACGGTGCGCATAAGGTGTCGCTCCGCCTCGTTGCGGATCTCATCGGGAATCGGCGTTGGCGTTTCGTTATCTCGGTCCACAAACACATGCACGAAGTGACCGACGGCGACGGGTTTGTCGCGACCTTCGACGAACAACGCCATGCCATACGTCAGGCTGGAATTGCCCAGGCGTTCGACACCGATTCCCGCCGTCACCTTGGACGGAAACGGAATCGGCGCGAGAAAGCAGCATTTGCTTTCGGCGACGAATGGGATCGCCGGGCTCGCCAACCAGTCCAGACCAAAGGCGTCACACAGGCTGATCACAGCCTCTTCGAAATAGACGTAGAACTGAACATTGTTGACGTGGTTGACCATGTCGTAGTCGTTCCAGCGCACCGCCACACTGAGCGTATGGGGGTAGTGGTTTAAGGAAAGGAACGTTTCGTCAGCCATGACTTATCCCCTTGAAAACAGTCACTCACGAAAAAAGGGCTGCCTGACGGCAGCCCTTTTAAACATATATCCGAGCCCTGTTAAACTCGCTGTCTCATTTTTTGTTGGAGCGACTTTATCACGCAAAGGGACTAGGTCAAGGGCAGAAATACACGCCTGTCGCAAAAACGACATAATCGCGCCGACACCCAAGAATGAACCAAAAAAGGCGCCACCTCGATGAGGCGGCGCGAGTTTAACAGGGAGGCGTCGGTGGCTCAGTGCGAATGCCGACCCGACCTCTATAGTATGTCAAATCTATCGTTAAAAGAGCGTTAAAGCTGCCGTGCCCGCGAAATACGCGCATTCAGCTTTTGAAAAAGGCATCCGCCCCCATCCGGGCCGCTTGCTTCGCTTTGACCGCAGCCTCGGCGCGCACGATCTCGCCTTTGAGCTCCGTGATGTATTCGCCAATCGCCTCAATCGACATCTCGTCGAAGTCTTTGCCTGTGGCCCCAGCGCCAGATGGCGGCTTCATCGGTTCCAAATCATCCGTGTCCATGCTCAGCTCCTGCTTGTAAACGCGTATCTCTTGACCATACTAGGGGATCGAACGCCTCCCCGAAAAGCCCCCAAATAGGTGACGAGCCCCATGTCAAATACGCTCCCCCAAACCATGAAATGCATCGAACTGGTCGAAGGCCAAGGCGCAGAGCGGCTAAACCTAACGCAACGCCCCCTGCCCAGCCCCGCCGCAGGCGAAGTCCTGATCAAAATCGCCGCAGCAGGCATCAACCGCCCCGATGTGTTGCAGCGCGACGGGCTGTATCCCGCCCCGCCAGGTGCCAGCGATATTTTAGGGTTGGAAGCTGCGGGCGAAGTCATCGCCCTGGGCGAAGGCGTGACCGAGCATAACGTTGGCGACCACGTTACGGCCTTGCTCAGCGGCGGTGGATACGCCAGCTACGCAACTGCCCATGCCGGTGCGTGCTTGGCCGTCCCCAAGGGTCTGACGCTGATCGAGGCCGCATCGCTGCCGGAAACCTATTTCACGGTGTGGAGCAACTTGTTTGACCGTGCGCACCTCAAAGCGGGCGAAAGCTTGCTGATCCACGGCGGAACAAGCGGCATCGGCACCACCGCCATCCAGATCGCCAGCCAACTGGGCGTGCGCGTCATTGCCACGGCGGGAAGCGCGGATAAATGCCAAGCCTGCCTGGACTTAGGCGCCGAGCAAGCGGTGAATTACCGCGACCAAGATTTCGTGCCCTTGGCGAGAGCCTTCGGGGGTGGCAAAGGCGTCAACGTAATCCTCGACATGGTCGGCGGCGATTACGTGGCGCGCAACATCAAGTCGCTAGCCCCCGACGGTCGGCTGGTAAACATTGCGTTTTTGCAGGGCTCTAAGGTGGAAATCGACCTCATGGCAGTGATGCTCAAACGCCTGACCCTGACCGGATCGACGCTACGCGCCCGCACCCCCGGCTTTAAGGCCGCCATCGCTGGGAACCTCAAGAATACCGTGTGGCCACTGCTCGAAAGCGGCGCGATCAAGCCGGTGGTTCACCAGACGTTTGCCCTCGAAAACATCGCCGACGCCCATCGCTTGATGGAAAGCAGCGCCCATATCGGCAAGATTGTTTTGACGATGGGTTAAGTCCAGCCGATCCGGCTCAAAGCCTAATCGTTAATTTCTTGCTCAAATGGTTTACCCGCCCCGGTTTTTGGGATAAACAGGGCGTACACAACCCCCTTCATTGGGGGTTGAACCCGTTTTATGGATAAGGAAATTCAATATGTCGAAGCCTTTGATGCCTAAGGCGACGGCCGTGTGGCTCGTTGAGAACACCGCCCTTTCGTTCGAACAGATCTCTGAATTCGTGGGTCTGCATGAGCTGGAAGTGCAAGCCATCGCCGATGGCGAGGTTGCGGTGGGCATGCAGGGCGCCGACCCGATCGCTTCGGGCGAGCTGACCCAGGTCGAAATCGACCGTTGCCAAGCGGACCCCGACGCCAGCCTGAAAATGGCCAAAGCGACCTTACCGATGCCCAAAGCACGTGGCAAAGGCGCGCGCTACACCCCGGTGTCCAAGCGCCAAGACCGCCCCGACGCCATCGCATGGCTTTTGAAGCACCATCCAGAACTCAGCGATGCGCAAATTTCGCGCATCATCGGCACCACCAAGCCGACCATCAAATCGGTGCGTGAGCGCAGCCACTGGAACATCAACAACATCAAACCGCAAAGCCCGGTGGGCATGGGATTGTGCAGCGAGGCCGATCTGGAAAAGGTCGTCGCCATCGCCCGCGCCAAGGCTGGCACTACCCATGTGCCCACCACCGAAGCCGAGTCTGCACCTGCGCCGTATTCGCCGGAACCGATTTTGCCGACCATGGCCCCCGGCCCCAAGGCGGAAGAGGAAGAAAAGCACACGGTCGAAAGTGTGTTCGGATCGTCTTCCAACGCCGAAGAGTAAGTCCATACCAAACGCATACAAAAAGGGCCGCTCACAGCGGCCCTTTTTTTGTTGCCCGGTCTCTCACCAACGCCCCAATTGTGCAGGGTTGGCTAAAGGCGTTGTTTCTGCACATAGACAAACTTGACGGCCGTTCCCATAAATATGGTTTTCCAATCTTTGGAAATGCCAAGGCGTTGGGTAACCTGAGGATTCTGTGCTTCGTCACATTTCAATCCAAATTCCGATTCATGCGCACAACTCCACGTATAAAATGTCTGATGCGTTTTGCCATTGTACCAATTGATCAGATAGCGACCATTGCGAACCGTTACGTTCAAATTACTGTCTGGATTGCCTACTGCGGCATAGATAAACAGCCAATCTGATGATGGCTTCTCAGGCGCGCCACTGTCAGAATCGCCGCCCGTACTGTCGCCATTGTCGCCATTGTCGCCATCGTCGTCACCGCTGCCTGTTTGGCTCAGTAACGTGAAAATCACATCGAGCTGTCCATCGGAAACCGGCCTGTCGAGGGTGATTTTAAAGCCGTACTGGCCTTCTTGAGGTACCTTCAGCGTTGCGTTGAACACATGCGCCGCCGCATCTTGATCAAGAAAGCTCAATCCCGCCACGGGGTTCAGTGGGGTGACAATCATCTGCGTGTTAAAAGGTGCGTTGATGAGAAAGTTATACTCACCTTGCAGCAGATACTGGTTGGCAAAATAAACCGAATTGCCATTCATTTTGATGGTGAGTGTATCGTTTGGCATTACAACCTCCTCTCAGCCTTACCAAGATGCGGCAACCCCCATGTTGCCCGTATCAGTCCATGCCCACATAGGGCTGGCCGAATTGCGAAAGCGCTTCGGTCAGGTAATCGCTGATCAGCGGAATTTCCAACAGGTGCTTGGGCGTGCTTTCGTCCAAGTCGTCCTGAGCGGTTTGCACCGCGTCGGCCCAGTTTTCCATATCCACGTCGCCGCGTCCCAGCATGATCATCGCATGCAGCTCGCACAGCTCTTCATCGCTGAGCGACGTCAAGAACGTGGTCAGCTCTTCATAGACGCTGTCGTCGGGCTGATCGGAAAGAATTTGGTGGTCGCCGTCATCGCTGGCGTTGCCGCCGGGATCTTCGTATGGCGCGTCTTCTTTGGCGTCGAATTCGCGCGTTTTGACGATGACATAGGTGACTTTTTCAGAAGAGATGGCTTGCATAGCGAACCTCCTTTCCTGGGCGATCCCAGATGGTCAAACGACGCAAAACACGACGCTTCAAATAGGTCATAAAACCTTGAATTTCCGGCCCTTTCGGGACATTTCCTTGACCGTTATTCTAGCACACAAGCGACCCTATAATGCAATAAAAACGAGGGCCGGAAGCGCATGCCCCCGGCCCTGTTTGTTCCGTGCGAAAGGTTAAGCTTCAGTCGCGCGCTTTGGCGTAACCGATGCCTTCCAACGCCGTTTCGATTTCATCTAAGATCGCCGGATCATCGATGGTCGCGGGCATTTTATACGCTTCGTTATCGGCGATTTTTTGCATGGTACCGCGCAGAATTTTGCCCGAGCGCGTCTTCGGCAACCGCTCCACCACGGTGGCGGTTTTAAACGCCGCCACAGGGCCGATTTGATCGCGCACCATCTGCACCACCTCTTTGATGATCTCAGCCGAGTCCCGCTCGACGCCCGCTTTCAACACCAACATGCCCAGCGGCATCTGGCCTTTAAGATCGTCGGCGACACCCATGACGGCGCATTCGGCGACGTCGGGATGGGCGGACAAGACCTCTTCCATCGCCCCGGTTGATAGGCGGTGACCGGCAACGTTGATGATGTCGTCAGTGCGCGACATGACGTAGACATAACCATCTTCATCCAGATAGCCCGCGTCACCGGTTTTGTAATAGCCCGGGAACTCATTGAGGTAGGCTTCTTTATAACGCTCATCCGCGTTCCACAGAGTCGGCAACGATCCCGGCGGCAGTGGCAGCTTACAACAGATTGAACCGATGGTCCCCGCCTCGACCGGATGGCCATCGTCGGCGAGCACTTGCACATCCCAGCCCGGCGCGGCCTTGGTGGGTGAGCCCGGCTTGACCTCAAACGCATGAAGGCCCATGCAATTGGCGGCGATGGACCAGCCGGTTTCGGTCTGCCACCAGTGATCGATCACCGGTTTGCCGAGAATGTCCTGCGCCCAACCCAGTGTATCGGGGTCGGTGCGTTCACCGGCCAGATACAGCGCCTTGAGGCTGCTCATATCGTACTTGGCCATCAATTTGGCGTCGGGGTCGTCACGCTTGATGGCGCGAAACGCCGTCGGCGCGGTAAACAGAACCTTGACCTTGTGATCGGAAATCACCCGCCAAAAGGCGCCCGCATCGGGCGTGCCGACGGGTTTTCCTTCATAAATCAATGTGGTGCAGCCATGCAGCAGCGGCCCGTAAACGATGTAGCTGTGGCCGACCACCCAGCCGACATCCGACGCCGCCCAATAAACGTCACCGGGTTTTACGTCATAGATGGCTTTCATGGTGTAGTTCAGCGCCACCATGTGCCCGCCGTTGTCGCGCACGATGCCTTTGGGCACGCCGGTGGTGCCGGACGTGTACAAGATATAAAGCGGGTCGGTCGCGGCTACGGTGACGCACTCAGTTGGTTGCGCCGTTTTCTGCGCTTGGGCCCAATCGACATCACCGGGCTTGGACAGATCGGCCAAGGCTTCAGGGCGTTGCCAAACGATACAGGCATCAGGTTTGTGACTGCTGAGTTCCACCGCGTGGTCGAGCAACGGCTTGTATTCAATGGTGCGGCCCGGCTCCAACCCACAACTGGCGGCGACAATGGCCTTGGGTTTGGCGTCGTCGATGCGCGTCGCCAATTCGGCCGCGGCGAAACCGCCGAACACCACCGAATGGACCGCGCCCAAACGCGCCGTCGCCAGCATTGCGATGGGGGCTTGTGGGATCATCGGCATATAGATAATCACGCGGTCGCCCTTGCCGACACCGTTCGCCCGCAGCACGCCGGCAAAGCGCGACACTTCGTCTTGCAGCTGAGCGTAGGTGTATGTTTTCTGCGTGCCGCCGGTCATCGGGCTGTCGTAGATCAGCGCGGCTTGATCGCCACGGCCTTTTTCCACGTGCCGGTCGACGGCGTTGTAGCAGGTGTTGCACTCCGCGCCGCTGAACCAACGGTAAAACGGCGGGTTGCTGTCGTCGAGAACCTTATCCCAAGGCTTCACCCAATCGATCTGCTGGGCGATGTCGCCCCAAAAGCCGCTGGGGTCGGATAGCGAGCGCGCGTACGCGACGTCATATGGATTGGACATTGTTCCTCCCAATTAATCTTCGGTCTTTCCGCGCCCATGGATATGGTCTTGCGCGTGGCCGAAGTTCATCTGGTTAACGCGCTCACACCCCCGCGTGTGCGCGTCGATCTCCTGATCGGAATTTTGATCCAAAAGACGCTTTTTTGCAATGCAGCATTATGACAGACTGAGCCCAAGCAATTTTCGGGAGAACTTGTCATGAACAGTGGCGCAAACATCTTTGATGAAAACCTGGGCAAAACGCCGGCTAACCACCAACCACTGAGCCCGCTGTCGTTCTTGGAGCGCTCAGCGCGCGTTTATCCCGACAAGGAAAGCATCGTCCACGGTGATCGCCGCTACACCTGGGCCCAGACCTTCAACCGCGCCAAGCGCCTAGCATCCGCCCTGACAAAGCGCGGCATTTCAAAGGGCGACACCGTCGCGGTGATGCTGCCCAACATTCCTGAAATGTTCGAATGCCACTTCGGCGTGCCGGTAACGGGCGCGGTGCTCAACGCGCTCAACTACCGCCTCGACGCGGAAAATATCGCCTTCATCTTGAACCACGGTGAAGCCAAGTTCCTCATCACCGATACCGAGTTTTCGACCATCGTCAAAGACGCACTAAGCCAAGTCGGTCGCGACGACATCACCGTGATCGACGTCGATGACGCCCAAGCCGAAGGGCGCGGCGACAAACTGGGTGAGATGGATTACGAAACGTTCCTGTTGGAAGGTGACGAAGACTTTGCCTGGCGCTTGCCCAATGATGAGTGGGACGCCGTCTCGCTCAACTATACCTCCGGCACCACCGGCAATCCTAAGGGCGTGGTCTATCACCACCGCGGTGCGTACCTCAACGCCATGAGCAACATCGTCGGCTGGAACATGGGCCACCATCCGCGTTACCTGTGGACCCTGCCGATGTTTCATTGCAACGGCTGGTGCTTTCCGTGGACCTTGGCCGCCATCGCGGGCACCAGCTTGTGTTTGAGGCGCGTCAACGCCGCCAACATCTACAAAGCCATCGCGGATGAAAAAGCCACCCATTTTTGCGGCGCGCCGATCGTGCTCAACTTCGTCATCAATGCGACCGAGGCCGAAAAGCGCCCCTTCGATCACAAGGTCGAAGTCATGGTCGCCGCTGCGCCGCCGCCCGCCTCAACCCTGGAAAACATGCAAAAAGCGGGATTCAACGTCACCCATGTTTACGGCCTGACGGAAACCTATGGCCCCGCCACCATGTGTGCGTGGCACCCGGAATGGGATGAGCTGTCCATCGAACAGAAAACCTTGAAAAAAGGCCGCCAAGGCGTGCCCTATCACGTGCTGCAAGGCCTCGACATCATCGATCCTCAAACCATGCAAAGTGTGCCCAATGACGGCGAGACCATGGGCGAGACGATGTTTCAAGGCAACATCGTGATGAAGGGCTACCTCAAAAACCCCGACGCCACCGCAGAGGCCTTCAAAGGCGGCTGGTTTCATTCCGGCGATCTCGGCGTGATGCAGCCCGATGATTACATCAAGCTCAAAGACCGCTCCAAAGACATCATCATATCGGGGGGTGAAAATATATCGTCCATCGAAGTCGAAGACACACTCAGCAAACACCCCGCCGTGTTCGCCGCCGCCGTGGTCGCCAAGTCCGACGACAAATGGGGCGAAACCCCGTGCGCGTTTATCGAGCTGAAGCCCGGCACGGAAGACGCCGTCACCGAAGACGAAATGATCAAGTTCTGCCGCGACAACCTGGCGCACTACAAATGCCCCAAAAACGTGGTGTTCGCCGAATTGCCAAAAACCTCGACGGGCAAAATTCAGAAGTTTAAGCTCAGGGAAGTAGCGGAAGGTTTGTGAGTTCCTGTGCGGCTTTCATTTCGCCTATACGTCTAGGTCGCCGTAGGCTGCCTCATTCATCGGACAATACAATCTGCACAAAAAAAACGGCCCAATTTGATCAAAGTACATAATTTCATCTTTGGCCCGAAACCAGGACTATAGGGTTTGTTAATCAGTTGCGAGCAATCTGTTATTTTCAGACATACTTTCTCTGACCGCCTCCATCACTGCGCCCAGGTCTCCGTTCATCCCATACACGTTGCGCTTGATAAATTGGATTGTGACGATGCAAAATGACATCCTCAAAAGCATTTCGCATAAAATTAACAAATTCACAGGCCCTGAGGCTGAGATTGTCGTCTATGGCACTGGAGCAGTTGCAGATTTTCTAACCCATCGCGTGTTGTCTTTGATAGGCCGAGATGTTTTTTGTTATCTAACAACCTTCGATTCTGGCACATACAATGAAAAGCCTGTTTATGCGCTGGAGCACTGCAGTGATGGTTTTTTTAAGAACAAAACCGTACTCCTATGCAGCTCCTATTACCCTGACATTGAGACCAGCCTAGATGGGTATGCTCATGTTTCATATTTGAATGTGTTTCACGACATCAACATGTTCATGATCATGGAAGCATTTTCCACGCGCCTTGAAGATAAAGCCAATCTTTCAAAGTTTTTTCCTGCCTCAACAACTTGGCGTGATGGTGTGTCGCTCGAACGCCACATCCCCGAGATTCGTGAATTATTTGAAAACCCACGCGAACAAGGTCTGTACGATATTTTGATGGCTTTTCGCATCGATCCGAACACAAGTCTGCACGATGTCATAGATTACGTGTTCAATAATTTCGCGATGGAGGACGTATCGAAGCAGTACGCCATGTACGGCAACCTAGAAAATACAAAAGTTATTTTCGATTGCGGTGCATCGACCAATGTCACGGGTTATTACTTATCTAAACTCATGCCTCAACTACAAACGATACACGCCTTCGAACCCCTACCCGATTTGCATAATCGAACTGGCTATTCTACAGCAATTAAAGACCGTGCTGAGTTAATAGAGGTCCCAGCAGGCGTATGGGAGTTCAGCGCACAAGCTGACATCAACGTCGATACGAACGGCAGTGGTGAAGGATCATCAATTTCGTTATCACAGCACTACTCGAATATGGAACACAGAGCTATTGCACTTGTGTGTCTAGATGACTACGTCACCGAAAACGATGCCCCCTACGACTTTCTAAAAATGGACGTCGAAGGCGCCGAACTGTCGGCCTTGCGTGGGGCTCTCAAAAGCATCCGCAAATACAGGCCAATGCTCGCGATCAGCCTCTACCACTCGCTCAACGACATGGTGGAAATACCGCTATATCTCAGCCGAGAACTGGAAAACTATTCGTACAGACTGGGGCAGCATACTCTGGGTTTTACAGAGACAATATTGTACTGCATCCCATGCGAAATGCTTCATACGCAAGAACAGTCATAATCCGTGCTTAACATGAAACAGCAGGGACATTCTGGTGCGCATCACACAACTTCCGGAGCGGCTTCACCCATCCCCAATGCCTAAAATTTCCAGGCATATACGCCCCACAGCTTGATGATTATGATGGCCTATAATATACGAACATATCTGGGGAGCTGATTGTGATGCGTTGGTCTGTTTTTGTTGTGATGGTTGCCTTGATCGTCGGTGCGGGCGGTTGGGTTGTTTTCAGCCATCAAAACCGCGTGATAGTGCTCAAAGAGCCTCCGGCGTCGTTGGCCGCGTGGTACAAGCCGCAGAACAAGCGCCAAGTTTGGCTGCACACCATGTTCAAGCTGCGCCGCGAGATGTTGGCGATTGAGATCTACGCCAAAGATCAAGACAGCGAGAGCCTGCAAAACTGGGCCGCCAAATTCAACAAAGACTATCTGAAAATTGCCGAGATGGTTCCCGAATGGGCCAACCGCGTGGATCTGGTCACAATGGCTCAGCTGCAAACCAGCGTCGATGAAAATCGCTATGACGACGTGGCGAACGACGTGGCCAAGCTGCGCAAAAACTGCCAGTCCTGCCATGCGGATTTCAGGGCGGTGACGGCGGCGCTGTACCGCGCACCCGATTTTTCTGAGATGAAAATCGACGCCGCCACATCCTACAAAGCCCACATGGGTGCCATGAGCAATCAAGTGAACCGCATCAACATCGCCTCAATCGACGACAAAACCGACGCCGGGCTTGCCGCTTTTGCAGATTTGACCAGCGCCATGAAGCAGCTCGGCACCACCTGCGCCAGTTGCCACAAAAGCGATCCGCAAACGTATCCCAGCGCTGAGATGAACGAGGCCATGGCCACCCTGGGGCAAAGCCTAGGCGGCGGCACCTTGAAAGAAAAGGGCGCGGCGCTCGGCACCGTCGCGGTGATGGCCTGCGCCACCTGCCACGGCACCCACCGTTTATCCTACGACGCCAAACAGCTCTTTAAAGACACCATGAGCCTGAGGGACCTGCTCAAGCATTCATTTTAGGCTGATATTTGGGTCATTTTTTTCGGTGTTGTTGATGGTGCGTCCGCCATCGCGGCATAAGTCCGCGGTGAACTCCATCACATCAATTTCAAACAAGCCTTCTTTCGCCGCGTCAATGACTTTGCGCTCAAATGCGCGCATCTCTCGACCTTTAAACACACAGTCCATGAACAGCTTTTTCTGTTCTTCGAACTGCGCTTGACCGCTACCGGATGCGCATTCAGCATTACGGGGTGTCGATCACCACCACAGCAACCGTCTCGGCATTTAGATTCACCACTTGTCCGACGTAGCCAGGCAGCGCCGCGACGGTGCCCGCGAACGGTGCTTTGAGCGTGGCGCGGCCGAGTTGCCATGCCGCAACAGTTTGCGCGGCGCGAGCGTTTTCCAGAGACATCTTGGCGTTGGCCTGGGTGGTTTCGGCAAGCTCGACATTTTCCGCCGAGGTTGACAATGCGTCGAACAGCTCTTGCACTTGGGCCAAGCGGCGGTCGGCTAGATCGAAGATCACTTGGCTGGCTTTCACCGCGGCGTCAGCGGCGCGTTTTTTGGCCTGGAACGGCGCAAGGTCGAGAACCGCAAGGACGTCGCCTTTTTTGACGCGGCTGCCCGATTGCACTTTGATCTCCGCCACCACGCCGGATACGGCAAAGCTCAACACGCGCTCAGCCGCCCAACTGGTTGTGGGCGTCAGCACCATCATCAGCACCATCTGGGCGGCGATCAGGTAAGTTTTCACGGGTCTATTCCCCTTATTGCTGTAGCGGTGGAACGATGTCCTGGCGCTTGAATTCTTCTGCGTCGTTTTGGCCGAACCCTGTGCCGGATTTGGGCACGAAGCTGCCGCTGTTTTGTTCCGTCAACCCTTGGGCGGTCATGAAATCAGGCTCGATCCCGCGTCCCGGTTGCTCACCCAACAGCACCGCGATGCGCGCTTGCGCCATGCGGTACGCCCCGGTGGCGCGCACCAGTTCGGCCTCGGCCTTGGTGTGGTCAATCATCGCGCTGCCGAGTTCCGAGACGCGTTCTTGAGAATACAGCTGTTGACGGCGCAAAAGGTTCTTGGACGTATAGTCGTGCTGCGCCAGCGCGGCGAGCACGCGCTGATAAGCGTCGTTCAAATCCATCACCGCGCCCAGGGCGCGACGGCGCAGATCGCTTTTCTTGGCCTCGAACTTGGCGTTGAGGCGCGATTGTTCCGCCGCCAAGCGGGTCTTTTTCGCCGCCGTAACGCCGCCGTCGAAAATCGGCCACGACAACCGCGCGCCGAGGGCGTAATCGTTGCGTCCACGCAAATCGCGGGTGGTGTATTCGGTGCTGGCGAAGGCATTCAAGCTGGGGCTCGAATTCATGCCATCTCGGGTCAGGCCGAGCGCTTCGCCCTGTTTCACCAACACCGCAAGATCGGGATTGTGGTCCATCACGGCAGCGAGAAATTTATCACGGCTGATTTCGGCATGCTTGGTTTTGGGCGACTTAGGCGGGGAGATCAGCTCTTCAGGCAACGCCGCGCCCATCAGTTCTTCCAAGCGCAAACGATAGCCCGCATTGCGGGTGCGTTCGCGGTAATAGATCAAGCGGCTTTGTTCGGCCAAGCTCAACGCCTTGGCCACTTCCACCGGACTGGCGCGGCCCAACGCCAGGCTTTCTTTGGCGCGGTCCCATTTCAAATAGGCAGAGGTGTGACTTTCGTTCAGCCCACGCACTTCCAGCTCTGACGCATGCAAATTGTAAAACAGCGCCAAGCCTTCCAACAGAACTGTGTTGCGCGCCGAGATCAAAGATTGCTCCGCCGCCTCAGCCAGTTTGGCCGCAGCATCTTGAGCGCTGGCGCGTTTTCCGAAATCATAAATCGGCTGTAAGACTTCCAACTTGCCGTAGGTTTCGGCGTTGTCGTCTGGATATTTTTTATCCGCGCTGGGACGGTAAAACTGCCCGGTGGCAGACAGCGACAGGGTCGGCATCAACCCGGCGTCCGCTTCGGCCAAACGCGCGCGGGCGATATCGATGTCGGCCGCTGCTGTAGTGATGGCGTAATCGCCGTTGTCTTGAATGCGTTCCAACACATGTGACGCGGTGATCACCCTTTCGTCCTGGGCCAAGCCGGACGCAGGACCAAGTGCGATCAGAACCGCAACGCTAAACCCCCAGTTTTTAAGTCCCCCCCGCATGGATCAGTTCTGTTCCTGAATATAGCGGAAAAAGGATTTTCCGGTTTTGTGTACGCCATCGACTACGTATTTGCCCGCCAGCAGAAATTGCTTTTCATCGAGATAGCCGGTGGTGCGCAGCGCGGCGCTGCCGTCCTTGTCGTAAAATATAAACACGGGGGTGGCGCGAACGCGAATTTTGCGGGCGAATTCAACCTCATTGGCAGGCGCGCCATCGGGCATCACCACATCCAAGTTGCCTTTGATGTTGCTTTCCATCATCACGAAGTGCTTGGAAAAATAGTCCATCACCGCCGGTTCGGGGTGAACGCGGGCGCGCATTTTATCACAGTACGGACAGCCCGCTTGGTGAAAAAAAAGCACCAAGTACTTGTCTTCGTCCGCCGCCGCCTGGACCTCGCCTTGGTAATCGTTGTCGATGCTTTCAGAACGGTACTCAGCCCGAGCGGATGGCGACAACGCCAACAAGCCAAGCGCAACAAAGGGAACAATCCAGAACCGCATTTTGAGACAATCCTCTCATCACAACAACCACGTCCATTGAGACGATCACAATAGCGAAATCATAAAATGACCACCAGAGCCGAAATGTAACGAAGTGTTACCACAACAAATAACCGGCCTCCCATTGGGAAGGCCGGTTAGTGTTTGCGTATCTCACAGACTCTGTTGATCCGTTGCGATCAATGGTGGGTGAGGCTTTCCAATTCGTCTTTTATTCGGAGCTTTTCTTTCTTTAAGGTATGGATTTCAACTTCATCTGGGAACGGTCGGGCCGTTTCCGTATCGAGTGCCATTTCAAGCTCGCCGTGACGGCTCTTAAGCGAATCGATCCTATTCTCCAATGCCATTGGAATTTCTCCCATAATTAAAGACCATACTCACAAGAATCTTACGCCCCGCCCGTCCAGGATGTAAAGACCCATTGGTTCGTTCTGCGTTTTCAGCAACTTGCCAAACACCTTACAAAGAATCGCCAATCCGTTCCTGTCATAAGGGTGACATTTTGTGATATGGTGGCGCGAATTTAGACGGAACGTCCATGACCGACACGCTCAATAAAATGCCCACTCAGCTTGAACACTTGAAGTCCGAACACCGTGATTTGGACGACGTGATTGCGCGCCTGACCGATGATCCCGCGCCGGATCGTTTGCAACTGCAGCGCCTGAAAAAACGCAAACTTTTGCTCAAAGATCAGATCGCCCAGCTCGAAAGTGGTTCCATTCCCAACATCATTGCCTAAATAGCCTAGATACACACAAGCGGGCACACCAGCGGGAGGGCTTCATGAGCACCGAAAAAAACATCGATTATTTCTTCTCCATCGTTTCGCCGTGGGCCTACATGGGTCACGCACGGCTCCTGGACCTCGCCAAGCGATTTGGCGTTCAAGTGATCTATCATCCCCTCAGCTCGCCCGATCTGTTCCCCGCCACCGGTGGACAATTGCTCAAAGACCGCGCCCAGCACCGCAAGGACTATCGTCTGATTGAACTGGCGCGGTGGAGCAAGCGCTTAGGCATTTCCTTAAACGTGCAGCCCCAGTATTTCCCGATCCCCGAAGCTCCGGCGTCTAAGCTGGTCCTCGCCGCCCAAGAAGCTGGTCACGACGTTGGGTCATTGCTGGGCGCGATTTTCAAAGCCGTGTGGACGGACCAGTTGGACGCCAGCGATGCGCCGACACTGAAGAAACTGGCCGATGGTTGCGGTCTTGACGGTGCGGCGCTGTTGGAAGCGTCCACGGACGAAAGCTATGACAGCGCGTTTGCGCAAACGACCCAATCCGCCATCGCGCGCGGCGTGTTCGGCTATCCCAGCTATGTCTACAACGACGAACTGTTTTGGGGTCAAGATCGGCTGGAGTTTGTCGAACGCACGCTCAGCGAAGCCACAACCTAATTTTCAGGCCTGCTCGGCGCGGGCGTTCATGTTGCCTTTGGCGTGACCAATCACCTCTTCGCCGCTCTCGCCCGCCCTGATGGTCACATCTCCAAAACGGGCCTCGATGCCGATGGTCTGGCCCTGCCAAGAAAACGTCCGCCCACTTAATACCGCGATGAGATGGGCGGCTTTGGCTTCGCCTTCCAACAAGGTGGTGCCGGGCAAGATCAAGCCAAAGTCGGAATTTTCCAGACTGCCCACCACGTCGCCGGCTTCCGCCCCTTCGCGCAAAGCGGCTGACGCCTGCATCATCAAGTTTTCCAACGCGCCGTGACCAAATTCACCGCGCACAGAGGCGGCGTTGACGATCTGGATATAGAGAAACGCGAACTCGACGCCTTCTTCTTCAACGCGTCGGGCCGCCAACGCCAAACGCGCCATGAAGGCGCGGCGACGCATCACATGCAGCATACGATCTTTATCAGCCTGTTCTTCCAGATAGGCCTCGTGGCCTTTGGCGCGGGCGAGCTCACCGCGCAAATGATTGATTTCATCCAAAAGCGTGTTGATGGCTTGGCGAACGTTGTCGGTCATTTCGTCTTTGGGGATGCCGAGTATGCTGACGTCGTCGTCGATTTCATCATGGCCATGACCGCCAGCGTGGCCGCCATAACCACCGTGATCGTCCTCATGAGCGCCCTTGTGCTTGCTTTTGCGCTCACGCTTGGCGGCTTGCAGTTCACGGTCTTCTTCGGCCAGACGGTTGCGGCCAGGGCGCACGGAAACGATCGGTGCTGCCGGACCTACATTGTCTTCAGCCATTGGGAACTCTCCCTACCCGTTGCCAATCGCACACCCGTCACATGCTCGCTGTCATGTGTATAGGATTCTAGATTACAATTTACCATGAAACGCGCTGTGAGTGGAAAGGGAACACACAAATGCAACTGTATGCGCTATACCCCTTGCCTGATAAGGCGCGATGCCTATAATTGCCCGCTTTCTCACGGGGCGACACGCCCGCGCAGGAGCAGACCGAATGACCTCACCGATTGTGGGCATTATCATGGGCAGCCAGTCCGACTGGGAAACCATGAAAAACGCCGCCGAGACCCTGGACAAACTGGGCGTTGCGTATGAGACCAAGATCGTCTCCGCGCACCGCACGCCGGATCGTCTGGTCGCTTACGCCAAATCGGCAAAGGATCGTGGCCTTCAGGCGATCATCGCCGGTGCTGGCGGCGCCGCGCACCTGCCGGGCATGACTGCCGCGATGACGCCGGTGCCGGTGCTGGGCGTGCCCATCGAAAGCAAATCACTCAAAGGCATGGATTCACTGCTGTCCATCGTGCAGATGCCCGGTGGCGTGCCGGTCGGCACCTTGGCCATCGGCAAGCCCGGCGCGATCAACGCGGGCCTGTTCGCGGCGTCCATTGTTGCGCTGCACGATACGGCTGTGGCTGAAAAGCTCGACGTCTGGCGCGCGGCGCAGACCGCCGCGGTCGCCGAAGAACCGACAGATTAAAGACATGACCGAAACCACCCCACCTAAGCTCGAGCCCATCAAACCCGGATCCACCATCGGCATCATCGGCGGTGGACAATTGGGCCGCATGACCGCCGTCGCGGCGGCTGAGTTGGGCTACCGGGTGCATGTCTTCACGCCTGAGGTCGATGGCCCCGCCGAACAGGTGTGCCATGCCGCCACCATCGCAGCCTACGACGATCAAGACGCCATCGAAGCGTTTGGTCGCTCAGTCGATGTGGTGACGTTCGAATTTGAAAATGTGCCCGCCGAAACGGTGCGTCATCTCAGTGATCTCGCCCCAGTGCGCCCCAGCTGGGAATGTTTAGCCATTTGCCAAGATCGCATCCGCGAAAAAAGCTTCTGCAACGACCTGGGCATTGAGACCGCACCGTGGAAAAACGTCGCCAGCGCTGAAGAGCTTACCGACGCCATCCAAGTCATCGGCGCACCGGCGGTCCTCAAGACCACGCGCCTGGGCTACGACGGCAAGGGCCAAGTGCGCATCATGCCCGAAACCAACCCCTGCGACGCTTGGGCGGAACTTGGCGGCGGCCCCGCTATTTTGGAAGGCTTTGTCGATTTCCGTATGGAAGTTTCCGTGATCACCGCACGCCGCCCGAACGGCGCCATGGCGTCTTTCGATGTGGTGGAAAATCGCCACAAGGACGGCATCCTTGATGTCACCATCGCGCCTGCTGACATCAGCCCAGAGCTTGCCGCGAAAGCCCGCGCCATCGGTCAACAAATGGCCGAAGCGATGGACTTGGTGGGACTTTTGGCGGTGGAATTGTTCGTCACCAAAGACGATCATTTGCTGGTCAATGAAATGGCCCCGCGCCCGCACAATTCCGGGCACTGGAGCCAGGACGGCTGCAAGACCAGCCAGTTCGAACAGTTCGTGCGTGCGGTCTGCGACCTGCCGCTGGGCGCGCCGGAACGCCATTCAGACGCCGTGATGCTCAACCTGTTGGGGATGGACGCGACGTTGTGGGAAACACAGCTGAGCAATCCGGAAAACAAGCTACATCTTTATGGCAAAGCTGAACCCCGCGCCGGGCGTAAAATGGGCCACATCAATCGTTTGTATGTGAAAGGCGCACAACCCAAGGGTTGGACTTAAAGCCCTGGCTTGCCTCTGTGCGTCGCCAGCCAAATACCGACAGCGATGGGCGCGATTCCGACGAAATCGCCCAGCGCGGCGTGTTCGTCCAACAACAGCCAGCCGAACAACAGACCAAACGGCGGCATCAAAAAATGTAGCGCGCTAGCGTCCGACGCGCTGCCATGCGTGAGCAGGTAAAACCACAGCCCCACCGCGCCGATCGACACGCCAAACACGATGTAGGCCATCACCCACACATAATCCGCGCCGAACTGGATTTGACCCGGATCTTCCGTAAATAGACCCAACGTCAACAACAGGACCCCGGCGCTGAGAAACTGCCCGCCGACCGCCACCGAAAGCGGTGCGCCGGTGCGCCATTTCTTAAACAAGACCGAACCGACGACCACCGATGACAACGACACCGCCATGATGACGATGCCGCCAATGTCTTCGCCGCTGACCGTGATGCGGCTGTTCAAAACGATCACCACCCCGATGAGCCCCAGCACCAATCCGCCACCCCGACGCACCGACATGCGTTCGCCCAGCACCGGCACCGCCACCATGGCGATGAAAATCGGGTTCATGGATATGATGACCGCCGCCAGAGCTGATGAGACGTCGCCCATGGCGATCCACGCCAGCCCCTGATAACCCGCTTGATTGAGCACTCCCAGCACCGCCAGTTTGGCCCAACCGCCGACGCCAATCGGCCGGTACGCCCCGCTGATCACGGCGAACCCCACCATCAAAACCCCAGCGAACAAAAACCGTTGGCCCAAAAACAACAGCGGCGGGCTCACCTGCAAGGCGATTTTGCCCGCCGCGAAGGCGGAGCTCCACAACACGACGAACACGGCGACCGTGGCGAAATAGGTGAGTTTGTTGTCCCGAATGGGCACGGCGCGGTTCCTCATTGTCTTGGGTGTGAAGCGACCATAGAGGCTCCACTTCACATATAAAAATTAAATGTTATGGTGCAATACATTTGATTTATGGATGGTTGATATGAAACTTGAACTGCTCAAAGCCTTTGTCGCGGTGGCGGAAACCGGCGGCATCACCAAAGCCGAAAGCCGCATCCACCGCACCCAGTCGACCATCAGCCAGCAGATTTCACGGTTGGAAAGCGACCTCAGCACCGTTTTGTTCGACCGCAGAAAACGCACAGTTCAGCTGACCGAACGCGGACGCCAGTATCTGGATTACGCCCGGCGCATTCTGGCGCTAGACCAAGAATCGCGCGCCTTGATCCACGACCAGGACCGCTTCAACGTGGTGCGCATCGGTATTTCCGACAACTACACCCGGATGGGCTGGGCGGACCGCTTGATCGCCTTCGCCCACACCAACGCAGACGTGCGCACGGCGTTGAAAACCGATCAAAGCGGGGTATTGCAGACCCATATGGACGAAGGCCACCTGGACATCACCATCTGCAACGAACTGAACCCGCCCACCGACGCCCTCGCGTTTCGCCCCGCCCCGCTGCATTGGTTGGTCGCTGAAGGCAGCGCCGTGCACTTAGAGCACCCTTTGCCGTTGATCCTCTACCCGCCGGGCTGCGCATATCGCACCCGCGCACTCACGGCCTTGGAAAGCGCCGGTATCCCCTGGCGCATCGCGTTTGAAACGCCCGATTGGCAGAGCATCCGCACCGCCACCCAAAAGGGGTTAGGCATCGCGCTGCTTGATAATCTGGACGGCATGGATCATGTGCGCACCCTAACGTCCCCTGATGGGCTGCCCACCGTCGAACCTGTATACCTGACCCTGCGCACCCGCCTGGGCAGCGAAAATGACGAACATATCCAGACGTTGGCCAATACCTTCGTCACGCTGATCAAAGAGCCGCAAAACTAACCCCAATGCCCACCAAGCGAGATGTTGAGTCGATCTGCGGAACTGCTACACTTATAGTGTTGGACATATTAGGTTTATCTTCCACCCGCACAGCCTCCAAGATAGAGACCATGAATGGACGACCCTAAACCCGCCGCTGGCGCAGAACCCGGCCTCGTCGAACACCGAAAGTGGGAACGCCAAGACTACCAAACCGGAATGGTCTTGGTTCTGGATGGTGGGCGCGTCTACGAAGGCCAAACCCTCAATGTCAGCCCGGGCGGTATTTTCCTCAGCATCGAACCACCGTTCGCGGCCATCTCTGTCACGGAAACGGCTGAGCTGCGCATATCGCCGCACCCCGGCAGCCCCTATTTTCCCTGCACCGTCTCTCGCGTGCTGAAAAACGGCGTGGGGTTGGAGTTTTCCTCGGATCAAGCCACTTTCGGCGCGTATATTTCCCACGACATGTTGTTGAGCTTAACCAGCAAAATCAACAACGCCTTCGCCAATTCCCTGGATTTGAAAACCACCATCGACACCTGCGTTGACCAGATCAGAACCCACCTTCAAGCTGAAGGGTCGTCTTTATTTTTGCTTGGTCACGACAACAACACCGTGGTTTGTTCCGCATGCTCCGGCCCGGTTGACGTCAGCGGCCTAGAAGTCTCCATCAATGAGGGTATCGTTGGCCGCGCCATCCGCGAACGCACCACCCAGACCGTTCACAACGTATCCACCGATCCCTTTTTCACCAAAGCTGTCGACCAAAAAACCGGCTTTCATACCGTATCATTGCTGTGCGCGCCGATGGTCATTCAAGGTGAAGTGATTGGCGCTTTGGAAGTCGTCAACAAACGCGGCACCGGGTTTTTCTCCAAATCAGACGAAGTGACGTTGATGGCGTTGGCGTCCTCGACGGCGCTGGCGATTCACAATGCCCGCCAAGCGTCAAACTTGATCGAAAAAGAGGCCCGCATCAGAGCCTCCGACCTGAACTATGAATTCATTTCTGCCCTCAACCATAAACTCCACACGCCGTTGAATTCGGTGCTGGGTTTCGCTCAATTGTTGGAAACGGACAAGGCCGTGATGGCGTCGGATTTCGGCAAGGATGCCGTTCACCAAATCGTCGACGCCGGGCAGAACCTGATGAGCGTTGTCGATGCAATCCTCTCGTTCGCCGAGCTGGAAAGCGGCAAGGTCAAGCTAAACATAACGCCGTTTTCGCCGCTGGATACCTATGAAGCCACGCTCGAAGCCGCTCAGGCGACCTCTAAACTACGCAACATCACCATCGATGCCCAAGGTATCGATACGGCAACGCTGCACATGATCATGGCCGATGACATGCGCTTCAAGCAAGTCATGGACAACCTTCTACACTTCGCCGTTTGCGGTTGCCTGGATTACGGCACCGTCACGCTGTCAAATTCCGCAATGAACGGGATGTTGCGATTTACGGCCGAGTTTCACAACCCGTGCCCCGACATTCCCAATCCGGCGGCGCCCTTCACCCCCAAAAGCAATTGCGGTGAGATGGAACTGAACAGCACATGCACGGGCCTGGAACTGGCCATATCGACCAAATTGGTGAAGCTGATGAACGGTAAAATCGATTTAGAGCGCAAAGAAGGTACGCTTTTGAGCCTGTGGTTCGAGTTCCCTATCGCCTAAATCTAAGCTCAGCCTTCTAAGCCCGGCCCGAAACGCCGCTGTAGGCCGCCGCCATGCTGGCGCGGTTGAGGCTTTTTTCGATGTCCTTGGCGGATATGCGATGTTCTTTCACTGCTTCAAGCAGTTCGATTTCCACCGCTTGGCTTTTGTCCAGATGCAACGACACCGCATGACGGATGAAGTCCTTGGTTTCGCGGTTCACGCCCGCGTTCGCTAAGGCGTTGGAGATCAGTTCACGACGCACCAACGGCGGAAAGCGCAGCACCTCGATAGCCACTAGCTTTTTCACCTGTAACGGGATCAAAGGCGTGGCGAAAATGCGGTCCAGGCAATAACTGTAGATACCAAAATCCAAGCGCCCCGCAACCGATTTGGTGAAGTCGACGAAATCATCGATGAAGGTGCCGCTCGACACCCGGCCTTCGATCATTTCGCGCACCACGTCGAGGAACTTGCGGTAACGCTTGCGCGCCGGGTTCAGGTCATCGCTGAGCACCGCTTCCAAATCACGAATGCGATGTTCGCGAAAGCCCGATTCCAGCACCGCCGCCGCCCCTTCGCGCACATGCGGGGATAGGGTTTGCTTTTCGATCAATTCAAACAGTTCTTCAAAGGCTTCGCGCCGCACGTCGTCCATGCTGGCGGCGCGGTGCGCCAACGGTAGCAATGCGGCGCGCGCCACCAGTTCGTCCTTGGAACAGATCGTCGCCATCGCTTGAGCGTCTTTGGGGATATGCAGCTTGGTCGATGCAAAGTCGTCGGTGATCAGAAAGCGCCCGTTGCCCTCAAACGTCAAGTAACGGCCCAGACGCGAACAAGACACAAAGTGATCAGCCATGCCAATGCCCTGCATTGGGGATGTTTGTGTCGGGGAAACGTGAGCGTTTACGGTCATGAAGACTTCCCTACGTCTATATCAGGTCTACATCTGCATCACGGGCGCATTTGCAGGTCGCTGTTGAATTTAGAAAACGGCCCGCTTTTGATGAAGCTCTCAATCGCGTTCATCACCTTGGCCTTCATCGGCGGAATTTTCAGCACGTCGTCGATGCGGCGCGCCAAAAAGTCCCAGGTGTCTTCGCAATTTTCCGATTGATCGTTCAGCCAATACAGCACCGTCGGGCCGTACACCGCCGCCAACAGGCCGCGTTTGGTGTAATAATTGAAATCCGCCGAGCGATCCCCCGCCATGTACCAAATGTGGTCCACCGTGGTGTGGGTGATGTGCGCCATCAAGCCGGCGTGCAGAGGGTTGGCCAAAACGCCCAGCCCGCCGCGGACCGCTTCGCGGTAAGGCCCCAAAAACTCCAGCCGCGCGCGCACGCCGAAAATAATCCGATCACGCACCCGCATGGCGTCCAGATCCGCAGCTTCCATGACTTTTATCATTTCACGGTCCGAGATGGTCGCAAAGTGGGCGATGGCGTCCACTGCGCCTTCCGGGAACAGGCGCTTGGCGGTGTTGGCGTCGAAACCGGCGTCTTCGGCCCCTGCGATCAACGCAACCTCGCCCCAGCCGTCAAATGCAACGTGAGGGGCGGCGGCGAGGACGATGGCGTCCTTCTTTTCATCGCGGGATATTTTTTTCGCAGCGCTCATGATGTTCAAATCCTCATCAATTTTCGTCTTCAGCCTCAGGCGTGGGCTCCGTCTCGGTCTGGGGCGCGGACACCGACCGGGTCAGTTCCTCGGTAAAGCCGAAACGGTCCATATCCTCAATGCGGTAAGGATACAAAATTCCGTCCAGGTGATCGCATTCGTGCTGCACCACGCGGGCGTGAAAACCGCGCGCTTCGCGCTCAAAACGATTACCTTGCAGATCATACGCCCAATAGCGAATGTGGGTAAAGCGCTCGACTTCGCCCATCATCCCGGGAATCGACAGGCAGCCTTCCCAACCGGGCTCTTTTTCATCGCTGAGCGGCTCGATTTCCGGGTTGATCAGCACCGTCAGCGGCACCCCTGCTTCGACATCGCCCTCTTCTTCTTCATGCGCGCGTGCGGGACTGACCTTAAAGATCACCACGCGCAGCGGCACGTGAACTTGCGGCGCGGCCAAGCCGGTGCCGTTAGCGTCTTCCATCGTTTCAATCATATCTTCGACCAAAGCCGCCATTTCAGGCGCGGTGGGGTCTTTGACCGGGGCGGCGCTGGTCTTCAAAATAGAGTGGCCCATGCGGGCGATTTTCAAAATAGCCATAATCGTTTTATCCGTCGAACTCCAATCCGCAGCCCGCAAAGCGGGCAAGGCAAGCGCAAATGCGCGCCGCGCGCCGCGCGCATGCGCGTTAGCCAAGGGAGCCCCAGGCGACCGCCCGGCGCATGAGGGGCATATAAAGTCTATGCTGGTATAACCAGCTTAGACTTCACATATAGGCGCGCGTGTGATAGAACTCGCGCTGTTCCGCCCACTGTGGTGCGGAAACGGTTGGGATGCAAGGCTTCTTGCCCCAAATTCCGGCTGAACCCAAACTTGAAAGGATGTGATTAACGTGCAAGTTGTCGTCCGCGATAACAACGTTGATCAGGCGCTGAAAGTGTTGAAGAAGAAGATGCAGCGGGAAGGTATTTTCCGCGAGCTGAAACTTCGCAAGCACTTTGAAAAGCCCTCCGAAAAGCGCGCACGCGAAAAGGCCGAGGCCGTTTCCCGTGCTCGTAAAATGGAGCGCAAGCGCCTGGAACGTGAAGGTTTCTAGCCCGTAAGGGCCTGAGCCCAAAGTTCCGAAACGAAAGGCCCGCCGTATGGCGGGTTTTTTGTTGGGTGGATGGAACGCTCTAGCTTTGCTGGGCCTGATCCAAAATGGCGTCGACGTCGTCCACGGTGACCTCATGAAATACAGGCCCGCCATGGATTTTGACGTTGGGTCCAAAACTACAATCACCCATGCACACGATGCGTTCGACCGCGACCTCTCCGCCCCGCTCCTTGGCGCGCTTGTGCAAGGCGCGAAACACCTCGCGCGATTGCGGACCGATACAGGCCTTGCCGCCGCGCTTGTTGATGCAAATATAGACCGTCTTCTTTTTCATCATGGCCCCTACATGAAGCGCTTGGGCCGAGGCGTCAAGCTTGCATCTTGACGATCAATGGGGGAGAAAGGCGCACCGCGCAACCTCGTCTGGAGACACACCACCATGTCCGGCCTACCCAAATGCCCCAAATGCGATGAGGACTTCACCTATGAAGATGGGGCCATGTTGATGTGTCCCATGTGCGGGCACGAGTGGGCGAAAGATGGCCCTGCAAACGAAGAGAGCACGCCCGTCGTGCGCGACAGCGTCGGCAACCCGCTCAGCGACGGCGACACCGTGACGGTGATCAAGGATCTCAAAGTCAAGGGATCGTCTTCGGTGGTCAAGGTCGGCACCAAGGTCAAAGACATCCGCCTGGTCGACGGCGATCACGACATCGACTGCAAGGTTCCGGGAATCGGTCAGATGGGGTTGAAGTCGGAGTTTGTTAAAAAGGCCTAATTTGCATCCTGGGCTCGCAAACCAGAACAAAACCGCCTGGAACGTGAAGGCCTCTAACCTGCAGAAACATAAAGACCAAGTTTTAAAGGAATGAACCACCGGATGGTGGGTGTTTTTCTGCTTAACGATCTAACTCAAAACAACATTCTTCCCCGCCAATATATTCATCGAGTTGGACAACTCTTCCGTCTACTTCTTTCCCATACACTTCAGATAAACCCAACAGTATTTTCAATAAGAATGATGCAGATCCACTCAAAATGCTCTGCATAGCCGCAACATTTTTGGGGTGCTTGATTTTTTTCACGTCACCTAATTGTCCCACCTCAAAGTATTCGTTTAGACACCGAGGGGATGTATGTACTGCTGCACTCGTCGTCCGATACATAGAATTGTAGATATGCTCACAACCTGCACGCTTTGCGTACTCTTCTGACCTAAGTCCTTGAAGCTTTTGTTCATCAATTTTTTGTTTTAGGCCTTCGCGAATATCATCCGTTGCATACGCGTTCAACTCTCTAAAAAATTCGTGTGGGCTTTGCCTCGCAGCATTTATTAACCTCCGCCGATTGACTACGTCAGTATTGATATAAGTCGCAACGAAAGATGCGTCCGCACAAACATTTTCCGCCAAAAAATAGGCATCCAGAAACACTCGAAAAAGAGAGTGTAATTCTTGCCCAACCCCATGTGCCGATAAAATAACAATAGATTCAAATATATCGATCAAACGGACGAGCAAAGTAAGGGCTACAACTTTTTGATTACCCTCCAAGTCTTCTTGCGGATAGGAAGCAGAAAAATTCGAGGCCATTTCATGGGCAAGGTCAATGCTCTCTAAAACTGCCAAAATTAGATTGGTATTTGCATTGGGGGTTGCGAGCAACCGTTCCCTCGTATCTTGCGTTATCAACGTTATATATTGAACATCAATTTTATAACGGTTCATTCTTGGCCGCCCGTTTCATTATCAAAGACACTTCTATGAAGTTGAACCCTGCTAGAGATATTAACAAAAACGGCGGCTCTTTGCAGAGCCGCCGTTTTGCGTTGATCAGGATGGCTGAGTTTAATGCCCGAGCGCCTGAACGATTTCTTCGGTCATCTTCTTGGCGTCGCCGAACAGCATCATGGTGTTGTCGGCGAAGAACAAGGAGTTATCGACGCCTGCGTAGCCGGAGCTCATGCCGCGTTTGAGGAACAACACCGAACCTGCTTTTTCCACGTCCAAGATCGGCATGCCGTAAATCGGGCTGGCCGGGTCGGTCTTGGCGGCGGGGTTGGTGACGTCGTTGGCGCCGATGACGAAAGCCACGTCGGCCGACGCGAACTCGTTATTGATTTCTTCGAGTTCGAACACCTCGTCATAGGGCACGTTGGCTTCGGCCAGCAGCACGTTCATGTGACCGGGCATGCGACCTGCGACGGGGTGAATGGCGTATCTCACTTCCACGCCTTCGGCTTTGAGCAGGTCGCCCATTTCACGCAAAGCATGCTGCGCTTGGGCCACCGCCATGCCGTAACCGGGAACGATGATCACCTTGGACGCGTTGCCCATGATGAACGCCGCGTCGTCGGCGGAGCCAGACTTAACCGTACCGCCGGTGGGCGACACAGCCGCCGCAGCGCCGGTGTCGGAGCCAAAACCACCCAACAACACGTTCCAGATCGAACGGTTCATGCCTTTGCACATGATGTAGCTCAGGATCGCACCCGATGAGCCCACCAGCGCGCCGGTGACGATCAGCAGTGGGTTGCCCAGCGTAAAGCCGATACCAGCCGCCGCCCAGCCCGAGTACGAGTTGAGCATCGACACCACAACCGGCATATCCGCACCGCCGATGGGTATGATGATCAAGAACCCGATCAAAAACGCCAAAGCGACCAAAGCCCAGTACGCGGTGTGCTGTTCGGTGGTGGCGAAGACGAAGAACAAGGCCACGATCACCAAGCCAACAACCGCGTTGAGCGGGTGCTGCATCTTAAACGTGATCGGCGCGCCGGACATGACGCCTTGCAGCTTGGCGAATGCGATGATCGAACCAGAGAACGTGATCGCACCGATCGCCGCACCGAGGCCCATTTCTACCAAGCTGGCGGAAGGAATGCTGCCAACGGGAACACTGAAATAAGCCTCAGGGCTGTACAGCGCCGCGCTGGCGACCAACACAGCGGCCAGACCGACCAGCGAGTGAAACGCCGCAACCAATTGCGGCAACGCGGTCATTTCGATCTTCATCGCGACCACGGCGCCGATTGAGCCGCCGATCAACAACCCGACAATGATGATCGGATAGCTGACCACGTTGGGATCGACCAAGGTCGTGGCGATGGCGATGACCATACCGATCATGCCGAGCATATTGCCGCGACGTGAGCTTTCCGGATGAGACAGACCGCGCAGCGCCAAGATGAAACAGACCGACGCGATCAGGTACGCAAAAGCGCTCATATTTTCAGACATCTATGCGCCCCCCGCTTTCTTTTTCTTCTTGAACATCTGAAGCATGCGTTGGGTCACGATGAAACCGCCGAAGATATTCACGGAGGCCAAAGTGACGGCAACGAAGCCCATGACCTTCGAGAAGTTCATGTCTGCGGGACCGGCGGCAATCAATGCGCCGACGATGATCACCGACGAGATGGCGTTGGTGACGCCCATCAGGGGCGAGTGCAATGCGGGCGTAACGCTCCACACCACGAAGTAGCCGACGAAGCACGCCAGCACAAAAATGGTGAACAGCGCCATGAAGGAAAAGCCTTCCGCCGTGCCGCCGGTCGAAACGGTCAGCTGAGCGGCATTGCCGGCCAGCTGCGCCGCTTGTTCTGCAAGGCCGGCCGCACCTTCGGCGAGCTTGCGCGCTTGTTCTGTGATCGAAGCCGCGTCCATGACTTAGCTCCCCTCTTTCAACATGGGATGAACCACCGCGCCGTCTTTGCACACGCAAGTGCCAGACACGGTTTCATCATCGAAATCAAAATTGATGGTTTTCGCTTCCTTGTCCACATGCGGGCTGAGGAAGTTAAACAGGTTCTTGGCGAACAGCTGACTGGCGTCCTTAGGCAAACGTCCGGGCACGTTGTTGTGGCCGACGATGTGCACGCCATTTCGTGACTTCACGACCTTGCCGGGCTTGGAGCCTTCGACGTTGCCGCCCGCTTCCACCGCCAGATCGATGATCACCGAACCGGCCTTCATGCTGGCGACCATTTCCTTGGTCACCAAGATCGGCGCAGTGCGGCCCGGGATCAGGGCCGTGGTGATGACGATGTCTTGCTTTTTGATGTGCTCGGACACGACAGCTTTTTGCTTGTCGAAATACTCCGGCGGCATCTGCTTGGCGTAGCCGCCATCGGTTTCGGCGTCCTTTTCCATCTCTTCATCGACGGTGAGGAACTTCCCGCCCAGGCTTTCGACCTGTTCGCGGGTGGCCGGGCGCACGTCGGTGGCGGTGACCACCGCACCCAAACGCTTGGCCGTGGCGATGGCTTGCAAGCCCGCGACGCCGACGCCCATGATAAAGGCCTTGGCCGGGGCGATTGTGCCCGCCGCCGTCATCATCATCGGCATGGCTGAGCCGTATTCACCCGCAGCATCCAACACGGCCTTATAACCGGCCAAGTTGGATTGCGAGGATAAAATGTCCATGCTCTGGGCGCGTGAAATACGCGGCATCAGTTCCATAGCGAACGCGGTGACGCCCGACTTGGCCATGGCCTCGACCTCGGCCTTTTCGCTCAGCGCCGACATGTGAGCGCAGACGACCGCGCCCTTTTTCATCAGCTTAAGCTCGTCCGCCGTAGGGCGCTGAATTTTCAGCACCACATCGGCGTTTTTCAGTGCGTCAGCGCCATCTTTGGCGATGGTTGCGCCTGCGTCTTTGAAATCATTGTCGGTGATGGAAGCTGACGCGCCTGCGCCCTTTTCCACCGTTAAATCGAAGCCGAAGCCGACAAGCTTCTTAACCACCTCAACCGACGCTGCAACGCGCGTCTCGCCGGGGTGGAGCTCCTTGGGAATTGCGATTTTCATGATGAACCGTTTTTTCTGGGAAGACCCTGATGAAACTTTGTCAATTTTTATGCCCGCTTGCGTCCTGTTACACAAGCATTGCATTGCGAAATAGCAAAAAAATGCAATATTTCCCACGATGCAAAATTCTACAGCGCAGCACGAACGCATTCAGCGGGACAAATGCGTGACGCCACGTTGAACTTGTAAGCTTGCCACATATTTTCAAGTGTGGGGCCTACTTTTTAGAGCTTTCAGCGCTGCAGCCTTGGCGCGCGCCCCCGACTTGATTTAAGGTTTCGCTTATGAACAACACGTCTTTCAAAATCAAACCACGTGGCGCACCCCTGCCAGCTCTATCCGTACTGGTGTATGCCTTACTGCTTTGCGCCAATGCGAGCGCCGCAACCCAAAGCTCCATGCATTTGCGTTATGAAGCCAAATGGGGTGGCTTGCATGTCGCAGACTTTACGCTGTCCCTGCTCAACGGTGGTGAAACTTACGAAAACCGCTTTCATTTGGAAACTCGCGGCCTGACGCGTTATTTCACCAACATGGGCGTCACCGCCAAAAGCGTTGGCCGCATCATCCGCCCCCCCGCCGCCATGCAGCAAAGCACATCGGTTGAGAACGCTGCGAATGCGCCGCAGACAGAGACCTATTTGGCCAGCCATTACCGCACCGAATACACCAACAAAAGGCATTTTCGCTGGGTCGATATCACCTTTAACGAGGCCCCTGAACCCGCCAAAGCCATCACCGGAACGTCCCCCATCAAAGGCCGCGAAGCCAATTGGAACCCCAAAGAAAAGGGCCCCGAAGTCCTGGACCGGGTCGAACCTGATCAACGCATCGGCGTGAACGATCCCATCACCTTGATCCCGCAGATGATCGCGGTTGTGCGTTCACATCTATCGGGGGGCTCAAAATTGGGTGTGGTCAAGGGGTTCGATGGGCGCCGGCGCTTTGACATGCACATCACGTATATGGGCCCCGCGACGCGCACGGTGGGCAACACCCGCCATGAGACCTACCGCGTGCGCATCGACCCGCAACCCGTAGCGGGCTTTAAAAAACGTCATCAGGTGCTGTGGAACAATGCGGCATATGATTTTTACCTCAGCCGCGACGGTCAGTTTTTACCGCTGCAAATCGTGCCGGTCAAAAACGGCCCGGTTCTGACGCTGGTCGCCGAATGCCCGTCCGAATGTGAACTTAAAGCCGAAGAAGACTGACGACGCGTTAGCCGACAGCGGCTGTTTTTTCACGCTGGGCGATCATGTCTTTATAGGCTTTGAAATTATCGCGAATGCCGTCTAACCGATCCGATGTGCCGTCGCCGAACATGAAGTCCAGCTTGACGCTTTCCTCATCGTCCCACAGGGCGCGGAACAGATCGGAAAACAGCGCGGTAAACAACAGTTGAAAGTGGGTGTCCTCGAACAGGAATCCCGATTTGCGCTCGGTCACATTGTTGAGGATGGAAATAAAGTTGCGTTTCGCCCAGTCGAAATCTTCGAACTTCAGCAAAATACGGATCAGGATATTGTAGGCGAAGCGTTTGTGGCGATCATTTTTGCCGATCATTTTCCAGATCTCGCCATCGTCATCGGTTTGGAACTGGCTCAGCAGTTCCTGCGCTTCGACGTTCAGCTCACTGTACAGCCCCTCACCCAGCAGCTTGGCCAGATAATTGTCGAACCCCATCACCACTTCTCGCGGGAACACCGGATTTTCGGGGTCTGCAAACAAATGTGAGAAGCGTCCCGCGATCAAACGCAGTAGGAATTTAGAGCGATTCCCCGATTCCTGTCCCGACGGCGGCGCTGTGGCGGGACCAGGGCCGGGGCCGGGGTCGGCAGCCGCGGCGATGAGCATGTCGTTGCGGATTTTTTCCGCCACCTCATTGCCGTGGTTGAGCAAGTTGGTACGTATAACCACTTCGATTTCGCGCACCAGCTCTTTAATGTCTTCGTCGAGTTTTGGGGTTTTTTTATCGCGCGTCAGCAGCATATTGGACATCATCAAGTCCAAGACGGAACGAATAATCGTCTTCGTAGCCGCCGTCGAACGGTGCGCCACCTGGATGGTGCCGCCCGTATCATTTGGATTGTCGTCCGGTTCGATCATGCTCGAAATCCGCTGGGCTCCACTGATGCTGACCATAATGCGAGGGTTTTCCACCCACTGCTGCCGGGAATCGCCCCGGATCTTTATCGTGTATTCTTAACACATATCGCTCTAACAGTTCACTAAGGGACTGCATATACGTATTTTTATCTAGATTTCCTTAGCTTACCGCTTCCAGCTCATCGATAAAGCCAGAAATCACGCTGAGGCCGCGCTTCCAAAAATCGGGGTCGCCAGCATCCAGACCAAACGGCGCGAGAAGCTCTTTATGCCGTTTGGTGCCGCCCGCCGCCAACATATCCAAATATTTCTGCTGAAAGCCTTCTTGCGTTCCGCCGCTGGAAAACACCTCATACAACGAATTGACCAAGCAATCGCCGAATGCGTAGGCATATACATAAAACGGCGTATGCACAAAGTGCGGGATGTAGGCCCAATAGTTGCGATAATCGTCATCGAACCGGATCGAAGGGCCTAAGCTTTCACGCTGCACATCGATCCAGATATCGCCCAAGCGCTCAACCGAGATTTCGCCCGACTTGCGTTCGTCGTGAATCCGCCGCTCAAATTCGTGAAAGGCGATTTGACGCACCACGGTGTTGAGCATGTCCTCGACCTTACCGGCCAACAAGATGCGACGGCGCGCGGGATCGGTTTCGTTATCGACCATCTTGCGAAACGTCAGCATTTCACCGAACACCGACGCCGTTTCCGCCGTGGTCAGCGGCGTGTCGGCCATCAGCGCGCCCTGCTCGGCGGCGAGAACCTGGTGAACGCCGTGGCCAAGTTCATGTGCCAAGGTCATCACGTCGCGTGCTTTACCGTGAAAATTCATCATGATGTAAGGGTGCGCGCTGGGCACCACGGGATGTGAAAACGCCCCGCTGTCTTTTCCTTCACGGGGCCGGGCGTCGATCCAGCTTTCATCGAAAAAGCGCGCCGCCACGTTCGCCATGGTGGGTTCGAACGCGCCGTAGGCGTCCAACACCAGGGATTTTGCCTCGTCCCATTCGAACTTGGCGGATGCGTCGTCGGGCAACGGCGCATTGCGGTCCCAATAATCCAGAACCTCTTGGCCAAACCATTTGGCTTTGAGTGCGTAATAGCGATGCGACAGGTTCTTGAACTGATCGCGCACGCTCGACACCAGCGCGTCGACCACTCCGTCTTCGACTTGGTTGGACAGGTTGCGTTCCGACACCGGGCGCGGGTAATTGCGCCAGCGGTCTTCGATATCTTTATCTTTGGCCAGCGTGTTGGTGATCAACGCCAGCAAGCGCACGTTTTCGCCCAACACCTTGCCGAAGCTCGCGGCGGCGGACTTGCGCTTGGTGGCGTCTTTGTCGCTCAACAAATTGAGCACTTGCGATTGGGTCAGTTCCTCACCCACGCCTTCGACGTCGAAACGCATGTCCGAAAAAGTCTCTTCGAACAGGCGCACCCATGCGGCATGGCCGGTGACAGACTTTTCCAGCAACAGCTTTTCCATGTCATCCGACAGCTGGTGGTCGCGAAATTGGCGGACTTCGCGCAACCACGGCTGATAGCGCGCAGCGGACGGGTCGCTCGTTTTGGCGTCCAACACCTCATCGTCGAGGCGATTGATTTCCAGCGTGAAAAACAAGGTATCGGCGGAAATGTCAGTGACGCGCTCTTGCAAGGTTTGGTAAAAGCGCCCGATCTCCGCGTCGCCGGTGCTCACCGAAAACAATAACTGGCCGTAGCTCATGGCCTTGTGCAAAATTTCCAAAATGCTTTCGTATTCCGCGATGGCGCGCGCGAATTCCGCACCGTCAAGCGCCGTCAGTTGACCTGCATACGCATCGGAGAAAGCTTTGGAACGGCTGGCGGCTCCGTTCAGATCGGCGTCGAGACGCGGGTCCTCAGGATTGTCATAAAGGTGCGATAAGTTCCAATTCGGAAGCTCTGCGGTTTGCGCCATATTTCCATCTCCGTGCTGGGCCATCTTGACCGAATACAAGATATAGGGTTGGAATGAGGCTCAGCACAATACGCAATGTGGGGACAAGTCCAGATGAGTGAACAAAATTGGCCTAATTTGGTCGCCATGTTTTTCGATCAGGTGGAAAAACAAGGCGAACACCCGTTTTTGTGGGCCAAACGCGACGGCAAATTCCGCCCCCTAACGTGGCGCGAGGTCGCCGCACAAGTCATTGAACTGGCCCACGGCCTACAAGCACTGGGCGTCAAAGACGGCGAACGCGTGGTGCTGGTGTCGGAAAACCGCCCCGAATGGCTGATCGCGGATCTCGCCATCATGGCGGCGGGCGGTATCACGGTACCTGCCTACACCACCAACACGATCGACGACCACCGCCACATCGTTGAGCATTCCCAAGCTGTCGGGATGATCATCTCTACGCCGAAGCTGGCGGAAAAGGCGCTGCAAGCGGCGCATCTGTCCGACCTCACCCGCTTTGCGGTGATGATGGAAGACATTGACCTGCAACAGGGTCTCAACGTCGAGGTGATGAGCTGGCAAGCCGCGCTCAACCGCACTTCGATGGCGCAAACCAACATTGTCGAACAAGCCCAAAGTTTCAAAAAAACCGACGCCGCCTGCATCATTTACACATCAGGCACCGGCGGAACGCCCAAGGGCGTGATGCAAAGCCACGCGGCGATCTTGCACAATCTGGCGGGGGCTACGGCTGTGTTGGAAAAGCTCGGCCTCAGCAACGAAGTTTTCTTGTCGTTCTTGCCCCTTTCGCACAGCTACGAGCACACCGCGGGACAGTTCTGGCCAATGTCCTTGGGTGCGCAAATCTATTACGCCGAAGGCGCAGACCAGCTGTTGAACAACATGGCCGAAGTCAAACCCACGATCATGATGGCGGTGCCGCGTTTGTATGAAATGATGCATTTGCGCATCACCCGCGGGGTGAAAAAGCAAGGCGGCAAAAAAGAAAAACTGTTCAACAAGACCGTCGCGTTGGGCACGTTGGCGTTTGAAACGCCTCACGACATGACGGTGGTGCAAAAGCTGCAAAACGCGGTTTTGGAACGCTTGGTGCGCAAAAAAGTCCGCCAACGGTTCGGCGGGCGGCTTAAGGCGTTCGTATCCGGCGGCGCGCCGCTCAACCCCGACATCGGGCTGTTTTTCACTGCGCTCGGCGTGCGCATTTTACAAGGCTACGGCCAAACCGAAAGCGGCCCGGTGCTGTGCTGCAACGTGCCTGAAAACGTCAAAATGAACGGTTCGGGACCGATTTTTCCCAATTCGGAAGTGCGCATCGCCGACGACGGCGAAATTCTCATCCGCGGCGATTTGGTGATGAACGGCTATTGGCGGGACGAAGAAGCCACCCGCACCACCATCGTGGACGGCTGGCTGCACACCGGCGATATCGGCCTGATCGACGAAGATGGGCATCTGCGCATCACGGATCGCAAGAAAGACATCATCGTCAATTCCGGCGGCGACAACGTCGCCCCGCAGCGCGTCGAAGGTATCTTGACGCTGGCCCCAGAAATTTCCCAGGCCATGGTCTACGGCGACAAACGCCCTCACTTGGTGGGATTGCTGGTGCCCGATGCCGACTGGTTGAAAGAGTGGACCGCCGCACACGATAAACCGCGCGATTTGGCTGACGTGGCCAGCGACGTCGATCTGCACCGCGTGCTTGGCGAGGCCGTAACCCGCATCAACGGCCAGTTATCCAACATCGAAAAGGTGCGCAAGTTTATAGTCGCCAACGAACCGTTCACCATCGACAATGCGCAGATGACACCGACGCTGAAAGTCCGCCGCCACAAAATCAAAGAGGTATATGGCGAGGCTCTCGACGCGCTATACGGTTAGGCCTTTCGTATCGTTGGGCCTGTACCGGCAATCGCGATGCCTGCAAAAATCAACACCAGCGCGACGATAGCCTCGTTGGTGACGGTTTCATCCAGAAACAACACCCCCCACGTAACCCCCAAAATCGGAATCAGGTAATTGTTCAGGGCGACGAACGTCACCCCTCTGGACGCGATCACCGTGATCAAGATGATGGTTGCCAGCGCGGTCGGAAGCACCCCCAGATATACGCCCGCCGCCAGCGCTTCGGCGGTGAAGTCGATGGTCCACGGCTGATCGCCAAGCAGCGACGCCGGGATCAAGACCACCGAGGACATGATCATCACGCCCGCGCCGTGCTCCAAAGGGCTGGCTTTGGGCAGCTTTCGCAGCAATATGCCGGAAACTGCGTACAGCACCGCCGCCATCGCCACCGCCAATTGGCGCACGGCTTGTTCGCCAAGGGACAACAGCTCTTGCGGACCGATCAGATACACCACACCCGCAAACCCCACCAGAACGCCCGTCAGACGGCGCGCGTTGAGCACTTCGTCGGAAAAAATGCGCCCCAGCACCAACGCCGCCAGCGGCATCGAAGCGACCATGATCGCGGCCAACCCCGACGGGATCGCCTGCTCGCCCCAATTGATCATCGTAAACGGGAACGCGTTGCCCAAACAGCCAATGAGAAAAAACGACCACCACACGCGTGGTTCCGTGGGCAGGCTATGCCCCTTGGCCTTCAGCCACCCGTACAACACCGCCGCTGCGACCGTTATGCGCATCATCGCCAGCGTCACCGGCGGAATGACCTCGACACCGACCTTGATCACGGTGAACGATGAGCTCCAGATCGTCGCCAAGGCCAGTAAAAGCAGCAGGTCACGGCCAAGGCTTGGCATCACAGAACGAACCACATCAACACCGGCAAGGTCGCGAACGACAACACCGTGGACAGCACCACCGCGCCGGCGACCGTTTCTGGGTCCGTTTGGTAACGCGCCGCGAACAGATAATTGAACACCGCCACCGGCAAAGTCGATTGCAAGATCAAAACGCCCTTCATGGCGCCGTCGAAGCCAAAAATTTCGGCCAATGCCAAACCGACCGCGAAGCCCATCAACAAGCGGACCATCGCCAGGATCAGGCTTTTGCCCATCTCGCCAATTTTCAATTGCTGCAAGGAAATGCCCAGCGTGATCAGCATCAAGGGGATGGTGAAGCCGCTAAGGATTTCGATGGTGTTACCTGCCCATGCGGGCACCGCCGTTTGCGTCACCTTAAAGACCAGCGCAATGATCATCGCGTAGATGGTCGGCACCCGCATCAGCGCCATCGGCGACGTCACGCCCGACGACACCGCCACCCCGACGGTGAATTGAAAAATGATGCACACCGTAAAGTACGCCACCGCCAGCGCCATACCTTCATCGCCAAACGCCAACAGCGCCAGCGGTAACCCCATGTTGCCGGTGTTGGGAAACACCAGCGCGGGCAAATACGCGCGGTACGATTGCCCCCACATTTTGAGAATCACCCCGCCAATCACGCCCATCGCGAAAATCGCAGCGAACGTTGCTCCCGCCATCTTCGCCAACGCGTCCAAATCGATATCGACGTTGACCAAGGTGGTGAACACCAGACAGGGCACACCAACGGTAGACACCAGATGCGTCACCATTTCGGTGTTGTAAGGCCGCCCCGCACGCGCCCAGCCATAACCGATGGCGGCGCAGATCAAGACGGGAGCGATGATGGCGAAGAGCGTTTCAAACACGTGTCAGAGTCCTGGGGAAGTTGAGGAACGCACACGCTAGTCGGTTCGTGGGCAAAAGAAAAGCGGCGTCCACTGAAACAGAAGACGCCGCCCCTAACTTTCCGCATGGCGAAAACGCCATGCCATGGATCATTCCACGTTGGCGATGTGCATGATGTTGGTGCCGCCGGGTACGCCGAACGGAATACCCGCAACGATAACCACGGTGTCGCCTTCTTGAGCGAAATCTTGGCGCATCGCGATACGCACTGACTTGCCCATCATTTCACTAAAGCTTTCCACATCCTTGGTGCGGATGGAATGCACCCCCCACGCCAACACCAAACGCCGCGCGATGTCCAAGTTCGGCGTTAGACCCAAGATCGGCACCGATGGACGTTCACGCGCAATGCGCATGGTGGTCGATCCGGTGGACGAAAACGACACGATGGCTTGCGCCGAAATGGTTTCCGCCGTCTGGCGCGCCGCCGCAGAAATCGCGTCGGCAGCCGTGGCTTCAGGGATCGAGCGCGCCGCGTCGGTCATCTTGCGATACAAACGATCGCGTTCGACCCGGTTGATGATGCGATCCATGATGGCCACCGATTCAATCGGATAGTCGCCCACCGCCGTTTCCGCAGACAACATCACCGCGTCGGCGCCGTCGTAAATGGCGGTCGCCACATCGGAGGCTTCGGCGCGGGTCGGAGTCGGTGCATGCACCATGCTGTCGAGCATCTGCGTCGCCACGACCACCGGCTTGCCAGCAATGCGACACGCGTTGATGATGCGCTTTTGCTGCACGGGCACGTCTTCGGGCGGCAGTTCAACACCCAAATCGCCACGTGCGACCATGATCGCATCGGAAAGTTCGACAATGCCGTGCAGGTGTTCGATGGCGGATGGTTTTTCCAACTTGGACATCACACCGGCGCGACCATTGACGATTTTCTTGATTTCTTCGACGTCGCTTGGGCGCTGTACAAACGACAGTGCGATCCAATCGACCCCCAATTCAAGGCCGTACTTAAGATCGGCGTGATCTTTTTCGGTCAGCGCGGACAATTCCAAAATCGCGCTGGGTACGTTGACGCCTTTGTGATTCGACAATTCGCCGCCGAACACGACTTCGGTTTCAGCGAAGTCCTTGCCCGCTTTATCGACGCGCAATTTGATCTTGCCATCGTCGAGCAGCAAATCCATATCGGGACGCAAAGCCGCGAAAATTTCAGGATGGGGCAGCCCGGCAACTGTTTCGTTGCCCAGCGCGTCGGTCAATTCCAAACGGAAAGGCTGACCTTTGACCAATTGAATACGTTCATTTTCGAACTTGCCCACACGCAGCTTGGGACCTTGCAGATCCATCAAGATGCCGATGGGGCGCTTGAATTTTTCTTCCAAGCCGCGAATGACGTTGTAACGGCGTTTGTGGTCTTCGTGCACGCCGTGTGAGAAGTTGAGACGAAATACGTCGGCGCCGGCCTCTATGAGGTCGGAAATGTCTTGTTCAGAAGAACGACCAGGCCCGAGCGTGGCGATAATTTTAGCGTTTCTTGTCCTTTTCATGATGGTCCGCAACATACTGCGCTTATTGTGAAAGCGCTATCTATTTTCGGTTAAGCATTCGTGAATGTAAGAACTTTCCCACAGTGCGAAAATGCCACGAACACCGCATCACGGCACCAAAGTGCGTGGGGGTGAGTTTGTTTTGGGGAGGTATGCAGGACCTGTTCACCATCCTAGCCGGGACGGTGATGATTGCAATCAACAAAACGCCCACGATGGTGAGTATTTGGGCGAGTATTTGCCGCAACACTCAGAATCGCGCTAAGCTGCGGGCATTAAGTGCTAAAAGTCGCGACAAAGGTCACAGGCATGTCAAAAATCGGCAAAGCTTTTATGTCCTTATTATTGGACAAAAAAGCCCGTGAAGCCCTAGAAAATGCGGCTGCGCGCCCCAAGCCGGCCCCGCAGCACCCACCACAACCGTCCCCAGAACGGTCCCAGGCCAGCATCAAAGCACAACTCGACGCGACGTTGGATGGCATCGAAAATCGCCCCCAAAGCACCCTGGGGCAAACGGCCTCACTCACCCGTCAGCAATTGATCCAAAACGCTCGGCACGTCCATGCCGCCCGACAAAACGTTTTAGACGACCTCAGCGCCGAACAAAAAATGAAACTTCAGGTCATGGCGATGAAGGCCATGGCCCCCAAAAGCACCACCCGCTAAGTGGCGCTTGTCCCAAAAGTGTGATTTTTATCAATATTTAACTGATTTTGCTGTTAAAGTGTGTTGAATTGAGTGTTCGCGCTATCGCCGCGCGGCGATGTTTGTGATTTGGCGAAAAGGACGTGGCGTACATGAATGCACCGATTGAAGATCTCGACTCAGAAGCGTTGCGTGGCGAACTGCACGGGCTGTTGCGCTACATCAACCGCGTACGCGAGGAAATCGCCAGTATTTCCCGTCCCGCAGACGACTCCCACGAATTTGGCACCATGTCAGACCAGTTGGACGCCGTCATCAAGGCCACCGACGATGCGTCCAACACCATCATGGCCTGCGCGGAAGACAACGAAGAAGCCGTTAAAGAGCTGCGCGCCTTGCTCAAAGACCCGGCCCAGCTCAAGCTGCTCGACAAAATTTCCGAAAACGACATGAACACCATTCAGGCATGCAGCTTCCAAGACATCACCGGCCAACGCGTGACCAAGGTGGCCCGTTCGCTGACCTACGTGGAAGACCGCGTCACGGCGTTGACGGAACTGTGGGGCAAAGACGAAATCGCTAAGGTGAAAATGAAGGACGACGGCAAAACCGACGACGAGAAACTACTCAACGGTCCCGCGCTCGATCCCGCTCGATCCATCAGCCAAGATGAAATCGATTCCCTATTCGATTGATCGTGTTTTGATCGGCCCTGTTTGACGGGCTACGGCATGACGCTTCGACCGAAGACCCTGCCCGTTCGGCGGGGTTTTTGTTTTTGAGATGACGTGCTATTTTCCCCCAAACCAACCTCTTTTTACAACGCGAGGGACACTATGACCCGTCTCATTTCTGCATTCGCCGCCCTCATTTTTGGAGTTTTGATCATGACTGAACAGGCCCTGGCCCTGGACCTTGAAAACACCCTGTACCTGGACCTCAAAGATGGTCGGGTCGTGATCGAAATGCGCGAAGACTTGGCGCCCAAACACGTCACCCGCATCAAGGAACTGGCCCGTGAAGGCTTTTACGACGGCCTCACCTTTCATCGCGTGATCGACGGCTTCATGGCACAGACGGGTGATCCTCTGGGCAACGGCACCGGCGGTTCGGGCGTCAATTTGCCAGCTGAGTTTTCTCGCGAAAAATACGTGCGCGGCACCGTCGGCATGGCCCGCAGCCAAGATATCAACAGCGCAGACAGCCAGTTCTACATCATGTTTGACCGCTCCGATTACCTCGACGGAAAATACACCGTGTGGGGTCAAGTCGTGCAAGGTATGGAATTCGTCGACAACATCAAAAAAGGCGAAGGCCCCAACGGCGCGGTGCTGGGCGAGCCCGACACCATCGTGCGCATGCAGGTTGCTGCCGACGCCAAAGATTAATCCACGCAATTAAGAGGTCATGACATGCGCATCGCAACCCTGGCGGCCATCGTGTTCGCTATCGCCATCGGAGCATGGTTTGTCATTGGCCAGCCCTCTTCGTTTTCTGAGAAAAGCTCATCCGCCAGCGTCTATCAAGGCGCTGGCGAGAGCAACCTGGACTTAAGCAGCGCCGACAACACCTTGTACCTGGATCTGCCCGCCGGGCGGGTGGTGATTGGGATGCGTCCCGATCTTGCACCCAAGCACGTCGCGCGGATCAAGGAACTGGTTCGCCAAGGCTATTACGATGGCCTGACGTTCCACCGTGTGATCGAAGATTTTATGGCCCAAGGTGGCGACCCGTTGGGCACCGGCGCGGGCGGATCGGGGATTAAGATTCCCGGCGAGTTTTCATCTGAAAAATTCGTCCGCGGCGTGGTCGGCATGGCCCGGTCTCGCGACATCGACAGTGCCGATTCCCAGTTTTACATCATGCTGGGCAATGGCCGCTGGCTGGACGGCAAATATACCGTTTGGGGTCAGGTGCTTGAAGGCATGGAATTCGTTGATGCGCTGAAAAAAGGCTCCACCAACGCAAACGGCAAAATCAGCGGCGAACCCGACAAAATCGTGCGCATGCAGATTAAATCAGACGCCGTGGATTAAGCCTCTTCGGCTGCCTGCCCGTGGATACGGAACGTGTTGCGGCCCGCACCCTTAGCGGCGTAAAGCGCATCATCGGCCAAGGTCACCAGAGCGTCTTTATTGTCCGCATCGGCGGGAAAATAGGCGATGCCGATACTGGCCCCGATCTGCACCGTCTGCCCCAAAACCATCATCGGCTTTGATAATGCGGCGATGATTTTTTCCGCCGGAAGGTGGGCGTTTTCTGTGTCGTCCAAATCAGTCAACACCGCCGCGAACTCATCACCGCCCAAACGCGCAACGATATCGGTTTCGCGACAAATGGCGCGCAGACACTCGGCGACCTCGACCAACAGCGCATCGCCCACCGGATGGCCGTATTGATCGTTCACCGGCTTGAACTTATCAAGATCGATCATCAACAGCGCCAAGTGAGTTTCGCGGCGTTTCGATTGGGCGATGGCTTCGTCGAAGCGGTTGTTGAAGGCATTGCGGTTGGCGAGCCCGGTTAACGAATCTGTTAACGCCAAGCGGCGAATTTCTTCTTCGGCTGCTTTACGTTCCGTGATGTCGCGGATGACGGCGATAAAATTGACGTCGTCGCCGATGTACATGGGATTGATGGTCAGATCGATGGGGAACTGGTTACCGTGCTTGTGCTGGGCCATTTGCTGCTGCGTTTTGCCAAGAATTTGCGGTGGACCACCATCCAAATAGGCTTTCATGTAACCATCATGATTCGAACGGAGCGGTTCCGGCGTCAAAAACGATACATTGCGCCCAATGATTTCATCCGGAGTGTAGCCAAAAATGGTTTGCGCGCCCATGTTGAAGGTTTCGATTTCGCCCTTCGCATTGGCGGTGATGATGGCGTCGGTCACGGTGTTCATGATCGCGCGGGTGCGCCGCTCATCGGCTTCGGCCTTGGCTTTGGCTTGTTCAGCCTCTTCGGTCGCGAATACAAGATTTTCCGCCATACCGACCGCATCCGCGGCTTGCTCGTCGGCTTGCTCACGCAGGTGCTGCATTTCCAACAACTGCTGGTTCATCTCGGTGTTGGTTTCTTCGAGGTGCTGTTCGACTTCGTGACGCTTGATCGAGTTGTTGAGCAAAACCTGCAAATTGCGGGTCATTTCAGAAATCTCGTTGTTGCCGGTTGGATCAGGAATATTGACGTCGTAATCACCGACAGCGATGCGGCTCATATTGTCGGTCATGCTCTTTAGCGGGGCGATGATTTGCTTGCGCAACACCCACATCAAAAAGGCCGTCACAATTAAGATAAGTAAAATCTCAGCCATGGTGATGGCTTGTTCCGCGTTGGCGATTTTACGCAAAGACGTATCCATCGCCTGAGAACGCTTCAAAATTCCCAGATTTGCTTCTTGCACCAACAAGCGCAACGCACGCAGCGCAGGGCCGTCGTTGATCTTCACATTGTCATCGATGTTTTCGACAGAAAGCCCTTCTTCGGTCATGGGACGAATGTTTTCGAGCGCCCCATGATAAGCATCCAGCATCCGCAGCATATCGTCCAAGGCGTTGCTTTCGCCCAGGCTCAAATCAAAGTTGCGATAGCGGGCGATGACGTCTTTGATGTCGGAAATGTAGGCAGTGGCCTTTTCGTTATATTCATCTTGGCCGCGCAGCACGAAGTTTTTAAAGCCATGGATCATGCCGCCATAGCCGACCAAAGCCTGAATTTCTGAGATCAAGACCGCCTTGGAACGCGGCGCGCCACGGTCATGCGGCACGGATTCAAGGCGCAGCGTTTCCAAACCGCGCAACGCGAGGCTATCGTCAACCTTGATGGATGCATCGATATTGACCGCGCTTTCGCCACCTGACTTCATGGTCTCAATCACGTCGAGGGCTTTTTCATAGGCTGTCATCGTGGCCTGAATGTTTTCAAGCGCCGCACGTTCGGTGACGTTTAGGGGCAGTTGCTCATACTGATCCAGGACCATGCTTACGCCGCCAATTTGCAAACGAGCCACATCGCGCAGAGGGTCGCCGCCGCGCAGGACGTAATTTTTGATGTTGTGGATCATCCCGCCATAGCCCAATGCGGCGCGCAACTGCCCACCAAGGCGCGCTTTTTCAGACCGAACCACCTGAAATTCCGTCCATGCATCTTTGACCGTACGCACTTCAATGTTGATGTAGACGGACGCAATGATGAACCCGCCGCCTGCAATCAGCAACAAGACAGCCATAAAGGCAGAGGTCTGTTTAAGCGTTAGATTTTTCAACATGCTGGAGACTTTATATTATTAAAGAATGGCCCTACACTAAACTATATGATGTGCAAGTGGTCCACAATCAATGACTTAGATGCAAAGTTTGATGCCAAAGGAGAGCCCTCCAGAACGGCTACTTCACCACCGTGTCCGACAATAAGCGAAACAGGCAGTCGCTCAGGTCCTTAACTGAGAATGGTTTGGTCAGGGCGCAATCCGCGCCAAGCCGATAGGTCGTTTCCATAATATCGACATTTCGCCCACCACCGGATATCGCCACGACTTTTAGATCGGGATTGTTGAGTTTCAGTTCCAAAATCGTCTCAATTCCGTCTTTTTCCGGCATGATCAAGTCTGTAATGACCAGATCGAATGCACCCGGCACGCATTTTTCAACGCCCTCCACGCCATTAACAGCCGTTTCGACCGTATAGCCCATGGCTTCAAGCGCCGACAATAATGAGAACCGTACCGCCGCATCATCCTCAATCACAAGCACAGCAACCATAACTACGCCCCTTCGGAAACAATTTTGGGATGACTTTCCATATCTGTTGCAAGCCCTTCAGCTATCGGCAAATAGATATCGAATGTGGTGCCCTGATCTTTCACACTGGTAACCTTGATTTCCCCACCGTGCATCGTCACGATGCCGCTTGCCATGGACAAGCCCAAACCAGTTCCCTTGCCAAGTCCCTTGGTGGTAAAAAAGGGGTCAAAAATCCGCTCGATGATATCTGGGGACATCCCGCAACCGTCGTCGGACACGCTGATCTTAGCATAAGCATCGTGGACGACATCACCGCCCATATCATATTCGACGCGAACGCGTTTCTCACGTGACAAATTGACTTGAATTTCACCGGATCTGTCGCCGATCGCGTCCATTGAGTTTGATGCAAGATTGAGCAACAGCGCTTCGAGCTGCGCGGCATCGCCAACAACGTTACCGACCTCGGGGTCAAGGTTCTCCGCCAAGCGGATCGAGCTCGGCGCGCTGGAGCGAAAAAGCGCCATGGTTTCATTCACCACGCCGTGAATATCGAGAGGCTTCTTCTCCGGCTCGTCTTGACGTGAATACAGCAAGATCCGGTCGCCCAGGGCCTTGCCCCTACGGCATGCATCAATGGTGATTTGCAGGCGTTCGCGCACGGGAGAGTTTTCGGGCGTCTCATTTAAAGTCAGTTCGCTCAAGATCAAAATCGGCTGAAAAATATTGTTGAACGAGTGCGCCACGCCACCCGCCAAACTACCAAGCGCCTGCATTTTCTGCGCATGACGCATTTCGATTTCCGTGAGCTTATATTCGGTCATGTCGGTGAGTGCACCCTGATAGCCCGCAAACCGCCCTTTTTCATCGAACACCGGAATACCCGAAGATTGTAGGTGCATGGTACGCCCATCAGGCATGCGTATGGCGAACTCGAAGCGGCTGAACGCCATACGGTCGCGCAGGGCTTGAAAATGATCTTCCAAGACATCCGCCTCGACAATCACATCATCGCCAGTCATACGCTCAAATAAGCTGTGGTGGAGCACATTGGCTGGGTTGCCCACAGCCTCAAAAAACTGCGGCGACATATACGTGATGGCGTACGCGGCATCGGCTTCCCAAAACCAATCGGACGCCACTTCAAATAGATTACGCAACCGTCGCTCATTGATTTCAAGATGATTCTTGGCCATTCCCAGCTCGCTGGTGCGCTCATCGACCATAATCTGCAATCGTTCTTCGCGCTCTCCCAACTTGTCGACGAACGTGCCCAGCGCATCCGCCATGTCGGCAATTTCATCCCCGCCACCGCGCGGTATTTCTTCTTTGGCGCTACCATTGGCGACCCCGCGCATGGCGCGTTGAATAGCCACCACGCGGCTGCCGACACGATTATCCAGATAAAAGGCGACCAGCGTGGCGAAGATGATCGCGCCCAAAGCGTAGACATTGAGCAGCCAACTCTCCACCTTGATCTGTTTGAGAATGCCGGTAACCAAACCTTCAATTTCACCTTTGCGCGCGTGGGCAAGCCCTGCAACGGAATAAGTCAAACGATCGGCATGATATTTGTGTAGCAACAACAAGCGATCGACTTCCGCCGCCAGTTCGGGTTCTTCTGCGTTAAGCCCGGCCAGGACGGCATCGTGGCGGCGCTCCACCGCCATTGTCAGGTCACTAAAACTGGCCTGCAAAGCCCGCTTGTTCTGCCGGACGTGATCGAGACGTTCTTGCTCTATACCCTTTTCATCAAGGGTCGCCAGCTGGCTATCGAGCCAATTAAATTGGTCGTTGATGCGATTGACAAAGGCTTGGCGCGTCCATCTGTCACGGGTCAAGACCACGCCGGACGCCCCCTTGGAAATGGCTTCGCCCTGACGCGCCACCTCATAGGCCGCAACCAACACCGGAATGCTTTCGCCAGAGAGCTGCATGAGGCGCTGCTCATACTGCGCCAACAAGTAGATGTTCCACAGGCTGGACACCACCCCGACAAACGCCAATAGGAAAAAAGCGAACAGGACGCGCTGCCGAATACTGGAAAAAGCCTTACTCATCACGTTCCCGACGCCATAGAGCCACCCAATTTTGTCTTATTCTAAATGGCTGTTGTGTCTGTGTTTCCAAGTAATCGTTTAGCCCAAACAACCTTTTTCAACACGAAACCAGCCTCCAGGCGACCGCACGCACGCGCACGAGGCGAATTGACTTTTGCATGCGTAGCATTTTCACGCCACCTCACAATCGAAATCATCACACTTAACAAGATTACCACAGGCGCTTAGACTGCGATAAATTACAGTTGGAAATTACCATGCTCACACCCCCATTCCTGCGCTCAGCTCACGCTGCGGCTTTGGCTCTTTTGACGCTCTGCACGCTCGGCGCACAGGGTGCGATGAGCCAGGGCGCACCTCAGGGGGTCGTTCCAAAAGCGCTTCAAAGCACCCTACAAACGATTCAAAATCGTGATCTGCTCAACTGCAGCACCGCTGGGCACCTCAACACGCCGCGGGAATACAGCCACCCCGGCACCATTGCCGGGTTCGACCGCGATTTCTGCCGCGCCATCGCCGCCGCCGTGCTGAAAGACAAAAGCAAAATCAATTTTCTTCAGCTTGTGCCGCAAAACCGCTTTCAGGCTTTGCAGGAGGGCGCCGTGGACGTGTTGGTGCGTTCGACCACATGGACATTGTCGCGCGACGGCTCTCTCGGCGTGCACTTCGCCGCCGTAAATTTTTATGACGGTCAGGGTTTCGTAGCGCGCAAATCGCTTGGCGTCAAAAGCTTACTCGACCTCAAAACCCAGGGTATAAAAGCCACCGCATGCGTCGAAAACGACACCACCAGCAAAGACAACATCACCGAATACATCCACGACCACGACCTGCCCATTGCCTTGATGACGTTTGGCGCATTCGAAGAATTGCGCTACGCGTTCTTTACGGATCGCTGCGACCTGTTCAGCTCCGATCAATCGTTCTTGGTTGAATTTCGCAACAAAGAAACTCCGGTCGCCAGCGATTACATGATTCTTGAAGATGTGATTTCGAAAGAACCCCTTGGCGCGGCGGTGCGCGATAACGACGCGCAGTGGTTCAACATCGTGCGCTGGACGATTTTCGCCACCATACAAGCGGAAGAATTGGGCATCACATCAAGCAACATCGACACCCTTCGCAAAGGTGGAACGGCGGCACAGCGCCGTTTTCTCGGCACGGACCCTGGTGTTGGCAAGACTTTAGGTCTAGACGATGAATGGGCCTATCGCATTGTCAAACAAGTTGGCAATTACGGTGAAATTTTTGACCGCAACCTGGGCAAGGACAGCGACTTTAAGTTAGAGCGCGGCCTCAATGCGTTGTGGACCAATGGCGGTTTGATGTACGCGCCCCCCTTCCACTAGGCCCTAAGCCTCGCCAACCGGAACCTCGGCCGCATCGTCAACCGCTGGCGTTTGGATCGCGCTGAACACTGTCTCACGTCCCCAAGTCGGGTTGCGCGGAATTAAGAACGCCAGCGCCAGCGATCCTGCCGCCATGCCCGCACCTGCAAAAAACACCCATGAATGATCACTGACCCAGATGTGGCCGAACACCACTGGGATCACCACCGCAGCGATGTGGTTGATGGTGAAGCTCACCCCTGACGTCGATGCGATGTCTTGCGGGTCGGCGATTTTTTGAAAGTAGGTTTTCGACGCAAACGACATGGCGAAGAACAGGTGGTCGAGCAAGTACAACCCCACCGCCACCCACGCCGTTTCGACGAAGGCGTAGGCCAAGAACACGCCAATCAAGCCAACGTATTCGACGATCAGCACCCGGCGTTCGCCCAACCGAGCAATCAAGCGCCCAACTTTAGGCGAAAACCAGATCGCCATGGCGCTGGTGGCGAGAAACATCAAGCTCATCGCGGCGGCGTCGAAACCGAACTTTTCGACCATCAAAAAGCCCGCGAACACGACGAAAATTTGCCGTCGCGCGCCCCACAAGAACGTCAGCGCGTAAAACAGCCAGTAGCGTTTGCGCACCACCAAATGCTTGTGCTGTTCAGCTTTGCCTTCAAACCGGGGAAACGCCAGCCGACACCACAGCGTCAGCGCCACGGTCGCGCCACCACCGACCAGATACACCCACACCATGTCGATGTTGAACACATCCAACGTCAGCCAGATCAGGGCGAACACCACCAGGCCGGCGAACGAACCGGCCGACACCATGCGCCCCAATACCACCGGCGCGCGGTCCACATCCAACCACTGCAACGCCAACGATTGACGCAGGGTTTCGAAATAATGAAAGCCGATCGACATCACCACGGTGGTGATATAAAGCCCCATTTCGGATGGGAAAAAACCCGTCACCGCCGTGCCAACGCCCAGCAGCGTCAACGCGATCAACGCCAAAGCCTGTTCACGGATCACCAACAACAAAAACACCACACCAAACGACAGAAATCCCGGTATTTCGCGCAAACTTTGTAAAATGCCGATCTCCACCCCCGTAAACGCAGCGCGTTCGATGGCGAAGTTGTTGAGCAACGCCATCCAGGTGCTGAAGCTCAGCGGCATGGCGATGGACAGCAGGATCAACAACACTTCGGGGCGTTGAGAATAGGGCGTGGTGCGCTCAGTCATCAGGGCTCCTGTGCATCTTTGGATGCGCAATATTTAAAATCATTTTCAAAATACGCCGAGACGCACTAGGCTGATACACACGATAATGACAAAAAGTATCGATATTATGCCAAAACCTTCACATCCATATCCCCTTCCCGTGCCTGGCATCTTGCTCGATTGGGAAGACGTGCCCCGTCCCATCGTCATACGCCCCCATGACATGGCGCGCGGCGAAGAAGTTCCGTTGCACCGACACGGACGTGGGCAACTGGTTTACGCTCACAAAGGGCTTGCCTTGGTGAACACGGCGCATGGTGCGTGGGTGATGCCGCCCAACCGCGCGGTGTGGGTACCCAGCAATTTGGACCATGGCGTCAAAGCCATAGCCGACACCGCGATGGCGAGCTTGTTCGTCACCCCGGGCACGGTGGCCAACCTGCCCAAAACCTGTGCGGTGGTCGAGGTGCCCAAGCTGCTGCGTGAACTGATCTTGCGCGCCAACGCGTTCGAAGATCTTTATGATCAAAACGGTCCCGATGGGCGCGTGATCGCCGTCATCATCGACATGCTCGAAACCTTAAAAGAAGTCCCATTGCACCTGCCGATGCCCCGCGACGAGCGCCTCAAACGCATTGCCGAAGCCATTGTCTTGACCCCCGCCGACACCCGCACTCAACGTCAATGGGGCGACAGTTTCGGCGTCAGCGAGCGCACCTTGGCGCGTTTATTTCCACAGCAAACCGGCATGAGCTTCGGTCATTGGCGTCAGCAAGCGCGTTTGATGGCAGCATTAGGGCGCTTGGCGGATGGCGAACCGGTGGTGTCCATCGCGCTCGACCTCGGCTATGCCAGTCAAAGCGCGTTCATTGCCATGTTCAAAAAGGCCTTGGGCACCACGCCTGGCCAGTATTTTCGAAAATAAAAACTCTAGGCGCCGAGCGCAGCTTCGATAGCGTCCAGCGCCGCTTGGGCTTTGTCGCCATCCGGACCACCGGCTTGGGCCATGTCGGCACGCCCACCGCCACCTTTGCCGCCGACCACGGCTGAGCCCGCACGGACCAGATCAACTGCGCTGATGGTGCCGGTTAAGTCTTCGGTGACGCCGACCACCAAGGAGGCTTTGCCATCCGCAACCGCGACCAGCGCGACCACGCCGGACTTGATTTGCGCTTTGATGTCATCAGCTAAGCCTTTGAGTTCTTTACCCGACACGTCTTCAAGCAGCTTCGGCGCAAACGTCACGCCGCCGATATCCTTGGTTTCGGTACCGCCGCCAGCGCCGCCGCCGGACGCCAGCTTTTTGCGCAGGTCGGCGATTTCGCGTTCCATTTTTTTGCGTTCATCGACCAATTGCTGAACCCGCGTCGGCACATCGGCGGGGGCTGATTTCAGCACCGTCGCCGCCGCTTGCAGCGCTGCTTCTTGGGCTTCCATATAGGCCACCGCCGCCGCACCTGTGAGCGCTTCGATGCGTCGCACGCCGGACGCCACCGCGCCTTCGGACACGACTTTCAACAAGCCTATGTCGCCAGTGCGTTTCACATGGGTGCCACCGCACAGCTCAACGGAAAATTCTTTGGCGCCGTCCTCATTTTCCGTGCCCATCGACACGACCCGCACTTCATCGCCGTATTTTTCGCCAAACAGCGCCATGGCGCCCGCCTCAACCGCTTCTTCAGGGGCCATCAAACGGGTGGTGACGGCGGTGTTGGCGCGCACTTGGCCGTTGACCATCAGCTCAACGTCGGCAATTTGCTCAGCGGTCACCGCCACCGGTTGGCTGATGTCGAAACGCAAACGATCCGCCGACACCATCGAGCCTTTTTGGGTGACGTGATCGCCCAGTTCCAACCGCAGCGCCGCATGCAACAGGTGGGTGGCGGAATGGTTTGCGCGGATCGCGGCGCGGTGGCCGTAATTGACGTTCAAACCAATCTCATCATTGACCTTCAGCGTGCCTTCGACCACCTTGCCGACGTGCACGGTGATGTCGCCGAGTTTCTTTTGCGTATCGGTAATTTCGACGTTCACGCCATCGCCCGCAAGGGTGCCGATGTCGCCCATCTGACCGCCGGACTCGCCGTAAAACGGGCTTTGGTTGCACACCACCAAAACCTCGTCGCCGACGCACGCTTCGTCAACACGTTCGCCGTTCATGACGAGGGCGGTGACTTGGCCTTGCGCGGTTTCGGTTTTGTAGCCGAGGAAATCGGTCGCGCCGATGTCGTCTTTAATGTCGAACCACAGCGCGTCCGTGGCGGCTTCGCCGGACCCGGCCCAACTGGCGCGCGCGGCGGCTTTTTGGAGTTCCATGGCGGTGTTGAAGCCGTCTTCGTCGACGTCGATGCCTTTGGCACGCAAAGCGTCCTGGGTCAGATCGAGCGGGAAACCGTAGGTATCGTAAAGCTTAAACGCCGTGTCGCCGTCCAGCACGCCCCCGTCGGTCATTTCGCCGGTGGCGTCATCAAGCAACTTGAGACCGCGATCCAGTGTTTTCTTGAAACGGGTTTCTTCGAGCTTAAGCGTTTCGGTGATCAGCGCTTCGGCGCGGTTCAGTTCCGGGAACGCGCCCGCCATTTTGGCTTGCAGCGCGGGGAACAGCTTGTAAATCAAAGGTTCGGTCGCGCCCATCATGTGCGCATGACGCATGGCGCGGCGCATAATGCGGCGCAGAACATAGCCGCGCCCTTCGTTGCTGGGCAGCACGCCGTCGGCGATGAGGAACGCAGTGGCGCGTAGATGATCCGCGATGACGCGGTGCGATACGCGGTGATCGCCGTCCGGATCGGTGCCGGTGGCATCCGCAGACGCCAAAATCAGCGCGCGCATCAAATCGATTTCGTAGTTGTCGTGGGTACCCTGCATCACCGCGGCGATGCGTTCCAGGCCCATGCCGGTGTCGATGGACGGTTTGGGCAGCTCGACCCGTTCGCCGTCCGCGTGTTGCTCATATTGCATGAACACCAAGTTCCAAATTTCGACAAAGCGGTCGCCGTCTTCGTCCGGGCTGCCCGGCGGGCCACCCGCGATGTGATCGCCGTGGTCATAAAAAATTTCCGAACACGGTCCACACGGACCGGTGTCGCCCATGGACCAGAAATTATCAGAGGTCGGGATGCGGATGATGCGCTCATCAGGCAAGCCCGCGACCTTCTTCCACAGATCGAACGCTTCATCATCGGTGTGATATACGGTGACCAGCAAACGGTTCGGGTCGATACCGTAGTCCTTGGTAATCAGTTTCCACGCTAGATCGATGGCGTCGTCTTTGAAATAATCGCCGAACGAAAAGTTTCCGAGCATTTCAAAAAACGTATGATGTCGCGCCGTGTGACCGACGTTTTCCAAATCGTTGTGCTTACCGCCCGCGCGCACGCATTTTTGCGACGAAGTGGCGCGGGTGTAGTCGCGCGTTTCCATGCCGGTGAAAACGTTCTTGAACGGCACCATGCCCGCGTTGACAAACATCAAGGTTGGGTCGTTGTGCGGGACGAGCGGACTCGACGAAACCACTTCGTGGCCATTTTTGGCGAAGAAGTCGAGGAAGGCCTTGCGAATGTCATTGGCGGTTTGCATTTGGTTTCAGTCCGGCTGGTTCGTGCTTACACAATGAAGGCTTTGCGCCAAGGCTATAGCCTCCAACACATCGATTTGCTTTTACAGGGCTTCTTAAAGCCTGTCCACCACACCAAAGTACTTCGTCGGCGCCAATGCGCGCGCCTAAACGCAACGCGCGGCCCCGAGAGACTGCGAACAGTCGCTCATTGGGGCCGCGCGCGGCGCATGGGGATCATGCGGCAATACGGGGGGTGGTAGGCTGGAATGAGATGCGAGAAGACCTAGTCTTCGGCGGTCTCTTCACCTTCCGCCATATCATCCGGGCCGCCTTTGAGCATTTCATCGGAAATCAAGCCCGCGTTGGCGCGGATTTGGCTTTCCAGTTTTTCGGCCATTTCCGGATTGTCGCGTAGGTACTGTTTGGCGTTTTCACGGCCTTGACCGATGCGCGTCGAGTCGCACGAGAACCAAGACCCGGACTTTTCAACCAATTCGGCCTTCAGGCCCAAATCAAGAAGCTCGCCCATTTTCGACACGCCCTCGCCATACATGATGTCGAACTCGACCATCTTAAACGGCGGCGCCATCTTGTTTTTGACGACTTTAACGCGGGTCTGGTTGCCAACCACTTCGTCGCGGTCTTTGATCGCGCCGATGCGGCGAATTTCCAAACGCACCGAGCTGTAGAACTTCAGCGCATTGCCGCCGGTGGTGGTTTCGGGGTTGCCGAACATCACGCCGATCTTCATGCGAATTTGATTGATGAAGATCACCAACGTATTTGAACGCGCCACTGAACCGGTCAATTTGCGCAGCGCTTGGCTCATCAACCGCGCCTGCAAACCCACATGGTGGTCGCCCATTTCGCCTTCGAGTTCCGCACGCGGCACCAAGGCGGCAACCGAGTCCACCACCAAAACATCCACCGCGCCGGAGCGCACCAGGGTGTCGGTAATTTCCAACGCCTGCTCGCCACCATCGGGCTGCGATATCAGCAATTCGTCAATATTGACGCCCAACTTGCGGGCATATATTGGATCAAGCGCATGTTCCGCATCGACGAAGGCACAGGTGCCGCCGTTCTTTTGTGCTTCGGCCACCACGTGCAGCGCCAGGGTGGTTTTACCCGAGCTTTCCGGCCCATAAATTTCGACCACACGGCCTTTCGGCAAGCCGCCGATACCAAGCCCGATGTCGAGCCCGATCGAGCCGGTCGAAATAGCTTCGTGTTCAACCGTTTCGCGCTGGCCGAGTTTCATCACCGAGCCTTTGCCGAACGCACGTTCGATCTGAGACACAGCGGCTTCTAGAGCCTTATTTTTGTCCACGGAGCCTTTCTCCACTAAGCGTAATGCTGATTGCGACATGATCCCCACTCCAATGTTTCATAGAGGTTTAAGTTGTTCAATGACGACAGCATGTACTCACTTTGTTCTCATTGTCCAGATAAAATTTAATGCATTGAATAAAATGACTAATTTAGCATGTGTTCTCATCATGTTCGCAAAATATATAAAACGGAACAACGTGACGCTCACAACTCATTTTCAATATGGATCGATTCGGGCCGCCAGCGGCGACATCGCCATAGACGCATCCCCCCCCCTCTCAAGATGGTGTTGTAAACCGGCCCACCTAAACTTAATTCGACATCCAGCAATGACATGTTTTTCTTCACGAATAATACGTGTACAACGGTTCAGGGCCGCTTTTGAATAAAGGATCGTCATGTCTGAAAACAGTGAAAAATGTAGCGATGAAGTCATCAAACTTCTGGCCGAAGGTGCCTACCATGAGGCCAAAAACACCGGACATAGCGAAGGCAGCGGACAGACCGTCGATAAATTCGCCGCCGTCTTAGAAGAGAACGACCGCGAAAACCTCAAAGGCACCATTCAGGTCGCTGTGGAGTGCGGCGACGCGATGGTCAGCATCGCTGAAATGACCCGCGACGTTCACGAGGTCAACAACCGCTCCCAAGCCATCGCTGCGGCAGCCGAAGAAATGGTCGCGTCCGTCAAAGACATCGCCCACACCAGCGAAGCCGCCGCCGCCGACGCCAACACCGTCGAAGCCAGCGCGCATGATGGCTTGCAGTCCGCCGAGCTCGCCGTGCAGACGATGCACAACATCGCCACTGCGGTGAAAGACGCCGCAGCGCAAGTCGACAGCCTGGCCGAAGCTTCCGCCCAAATCGGACAAATCGTCGAAAGCATCGAAGCCATCGCCAAGCAAACCAACCTTTTGGCGCTGAACGCCACCATTGAGGCGGCGCGCGCCGGCGACGCCGGCAAGGGCTTCGCCGTGGTCGCAGGCGAAGTGAAAAACCTCGCCAACCAAACCGCCCAATCCACAGACGATATCCGCAATCGCATCGGCCACCTGCGCACCGAAATGTCGACCATCGTGACGTCCATGGAAGCCGGCGCCAAAGCGGTGCAAGAAGGCGAAGAAGTGATCGCGGCAACCGGCGACGGCATGCGCGCCATTGGCGACCAGATCGCCGGTGTGACGTCAAAAATGCAAGATATCTCGTCAATTTTGGCGCAACAAAGCGAAGCTTCGACCGAGGTCGCCCAAGGCGTGACCATGATCGCCGACATGTCGCGGCGCAACTCCGAAGAAATCAGCCGCGTCGCCGACGCCATGGACAAGGCCAACGGCGTGATCGTCGATCGCGTGCAGGCCCTGGGCGCACGCGACATCGATTATAAAGTCGTTTATTTGGCCAAGTCCGATCACACCACGTTCAAGAAAAACGTCATGGACACCCTGATCGGGCGCAAATCGCTGAACGCCGACGATCTGGCCGATCACCACAATTGCCGCCTGGGCAAATGGTATTACGCCGTGACGGACGCCGCGATCAAAAACACCTCCGCCTACAAACGCATGGAAGAGCCCCACGCGCGAGTCCATGATTTTGGTAAAGAAGCCTTACGCGCCCTACACAACGGCGATATGGACGCCGCTCTGGCGGCGGCAGGCAGCATGGAAGCGGCCTCGAAAGACGTGCTTTCGCTTCTCGATGAGCTGGCGCAAGAACTTGGCCATTAAGCTGAGCGCTAACGCCCAAATAAGAAAAGAGACGCAATCCCCGCTTTGCGGTGCGATTGCGTCTCTTTTTTGGTTTTGAGGCTCGCCCTCTCCATGAACGCAAGCTGAATTTCACCTTCAGTGTCCGTTCAGTGACACTTTGGTAAGTTTCAAACATCAGGAAACGCCATTGTTTGGAGAAGCCCAATGCTGAAAAAGATGATGCAAGACACCTTGATCGCCGGTATCGCCATCAGCGTGCTGTCGGGCGGTTTCATGGTCATGACCGCGCGCGCGTTTGGCGTTGCTTAAGCCCCTCAAGCCGATGCGCATTTCAAATCGCTTTCAAACCCAATTTCTTAAAGTTTGGCACGCCATCTTTTCCGGCGGCTTCATCGTCGCCTACGTCACCAACGACCTGTACGCCATGCACCTATTTTCCGGCACCGTGGTGCTGGGCGCCGTCGCGGTGCGCATACTGCTTGCTTTGATGGCGCGTGAAAAATCGCCGCTGGCGCTGACCAACCCGATGGACGCCACGCGGCTGTGGTGGGACCGGGTTTCCAGCGGCGCAAAAGCGCGCAACCCGCTCCACGCCTGGATCGCCGCCGCCCTGCTCGCCACCATCGGTCTGGCCGCCGCAACCGGCTGGCTCACCGAACTGCTGCCGTTCACCAAAGACCTGCACGAAGGCGTTGCGGAAATGACCCTCGCCATCATCGTCGGCCACCTCGCCGTGGTGTTCTTCAAGCCAGCGAAAAAATACCTGCGCGGCTTTGTCCAGGCGCAGACCGCGAACCTGTTTCGATAAGGTCCCCTACGCCTGTACTGGTGAAACTACTGAATACATCCAAATCATACCTTGTGAGTGTTTCTATATATTCATTTTAGCGCTATAGTTGAGGTGCGGATTGAGGCTTCTTTAGCCGTCAGTTCGCATTCGCTGAAGTGCGAAAACACAACTCGGAGGACAGGTCATGACTCAAAAAACAGGACTTTTTATTCAGGGTATCGACGAGGAAAATGCCGAACTTGGTCGCAAGTTTATGGACTCGCCTGAAGCCTTCGCCGAGGCAAACGGCCTCGACCCGACAAAGCTTGATTGTCCGCCAGAAGCCCACGCGGCAATGGATCGCGCCGACGCTCTGGGCAAAGACGTCAATGCGGCGGAAATAGGCCCTGACAGCGCATCTATGCAAAAGTTAGAGGGCATTGTATCGAAACATTTTGGCTCCGATTACGATGTATCCCTCATTCCATTCGGCTTGAAATTTCGCGAAAACATTGGGAAACAATCGGCCGAATGGACAGCAACGGGTTCGGGAACCATAACGTTTCGTGGCACTGATAGCGATGTCGACGGCTGACCAACACACCGTTTTGATCGTTGGCCAACGCCCTGACCCGCATATCGACGCCGTCGAGGCCCAGCTTGAAGCCATCGGCGCGCGGGTGCGTGTCCTAGATCGCAATTCTGGAGACACCTGCGCGCTTGATCCCGGTTTAGGTCTGCACGCCGGCTGGGTCGGCGTGCAGGGCGAGCGGACGCTGTTGTCCGATATCACGTCGGTGTGGTGGCGGGTTAAGCCCAGTGTGCCGGCTGAGTTCAGCGGCGGCACTGCCCCCATAGAAGAGACCCTGACGTGGTCGGAGTGGCGGAATTTTTTGCGCAGCCTGCCGCACTTTCTCAGCCACGCGCGCTGGGTAAACCCGGTCGCCCAGAACTACGAAGCCGCATACAAACCGATGCAATTGTCGTTCGCCTCGGAACTCGGTTTCAATATACCCGATACGTTGGTGACCAACGACGCGAATGAAGTGCTCACGCTTTTCGAATCAAATGATCGCGTCATCTATAAAACGCTCAGTTCCTTCTTCATCCCACCGGACGAAATGATCTACACAAATGAAGTCACCCAAGACCTCATTCGCGATGAGGCGGCGTCAATATCCCTGGCGCCCGGCATTTTTCAGGGCTATGTGGAAAAAGACCATGAGCTGCGCGTTACGGTGATTGATGAAACCATTTTCGCCGTCAAAATCGACTCTCAAGCCTGTGACCAAACGGCCGTCGACTGGCGACACAACCAGATGACCGATATGTACGCCATCACCAAGTTGAGCGATGAGGATGAACGCCGCCTGCTCAGCCTTCACGCGCGTTTAGGATTGGTCTATGGCGCATACGACTTTATCGTGCGCCCGGACGGAACACTTGTATTCGTGGAATGCAATCCAGGTGGGCAATGGTTATGGCTTGAGCACGCACTCGACCTGCCCATCAGCAGCGCTCTAACAAACTCCATTGTGCCCGCAGACAGCCCAAGAAAAATCACCTGAACTCGGGGTCCTAGGGATTGGGAACCTACTCCGCCAACACGCCCTTTACTTTGGCCGCCAAGTCTTTCAGCGAGAACGGTTTGGGCAGGAAGTGGAAGCTGCTGTCGGGCTGGATGCCGCCGGGGATGACGTTTTCGGCGAAGCCTGAGATCAAGATCACTTTCATATCGGGCATTTCTTGGCGCACGAACTGCACCAAGGTGTGGCCGTCCATGCCCGGCATCACCACGTCGGTGACGATCAGGTCGATCTGTTTGTCGGTGGCGTTGATGACCTCCAGCGCTTCTTCGCCGTTGGCGGCTTCGAGCACCGTGTAGCCTTTGTTGCGCAACGCGCGCGAGCCGAACATGCGCACCGCGTCTTCGTCTTCGACCAACAATGAGGAAAAAAGGGGACACAATACTAATTAGGTGGCAGCACCATGTGCAGGCGATGACTTAATTAGTATTGTGTCCCCGAATTTTGTGTGTGTCCCCGAATTTTGTGTAATTGGTATTGTGTCCCCGAATTTTCCTAATTGGTATTGTGTCCCCGAATTCCCCCCCCCCGAATTTTCCCCGAATTTAATCTCTAGTATAATTCTCGTTAGCCGCTATATCTTTCGCGGATGTTTTTCTGGACTGAATCAACAATAGCTTTCCACTCATCAGAATGCCGATATTCATCTGATATCGCGTTAAACGAACCTCCATGAGATAGAACTGCGTAAATTTGGTTATGATTTTGTTCATCAATAAGATCAGAACAGCCAATATATGCCCCTTCAAACATGCAAATGACTGCAAAGGAATTGTTGGCTAATCTTGAAAACACTGAATTTATCAATTCAATCTCATTAGGGGCATCATTTGAGTTCTTAACCCTAATTTCTAAAAGTGAGACAGGAAAACTGCTTTGCTCACTGTAGTCATAAAAGGTTGCATTCATTTTATCAGTTGTTTGTGTCACAATGGATTGCTCCTCACCATTTTCAAAGCCAACAATAAAAAAGAGAAGTTGGAATTCTCCATTTTTGAGCCACCTGATGGCATTATGAAATTCTGAGTCATATTTTGTCATTCTAGCGACCGTTCATAATCAATAGTTGGTTTGAACAAAAAAGGGGACACAATACCAATTAATCGCACCTCGCACGCATAGCGGGGACAAATAAGTCCCTCCCTACTCCGCCAGCACGCCCTTCACCTTCGCCGCCAAGTCTTTCAGCGAGAACGGTTTGGGCAGGAAGTGGAAGCTGCTGTCGGGCTGGATGCCGCCGGGGATGACGTTTTCGGCGAAGCCTGAAATCAAGATCACTTTCATGTCGGGCATTTCCTGGCGCACGAACTGCACCAGGGTGTGGCCATCCATACCCGGCATCACCACGTCGGTGACGATCAGGTCGATCTGTTTGTCGGTGGCGTTGATGACCTCCAGCGCTTCTTCGCCGTTGGCGGCTTCGAGCACCGTATAGCCTTTGTTGCGCAACGCGCGCGAGCCGAACATGCGCACTGCGTCTTCGTCTTCGACCAACAAGATGGTGCCGACCCCGGTGAGGTCGCCATCGCCGCCGTCGCGTTCGGCCTTGAGTTCGGGTTCCGGTGTTAGATCAGGTCCAGCGTGCAATGCAGGTTCGTCAACGACGGGAGTGGTCGGGTAGTCGCCTTCAAAATAGCGCGGCAAGCACACGGTGAACGCGGAGCCTTCGCCCGGTGCGCTGTCGACGAACACATGACCGCCGGTCTGATGAACGATGCCGTAAACGGTGGACAGGCCCAGCCCGGTGCCCTCGCCGACTTCCTTGGTGGAAAAGAACGGCTCGAAGATGCGCGATATGTCTTCTTTGCGAATGCCTTCGCCGGTGTCGATGACGTCGAGCGTCACGTAGTCGCCCGCGGGGACCAATTCCATGCTGCGCTGGACCGGTTCATCCAGCGACAGGTTGGTGGTGCGGATGGTCAGCGTGCCGCCGCCCGGCATGGCGTCGCGCGCGTTCACCGCCAGGTTCAAAATAACTTGATCGAACTGGGTCGGATCGACGCGGATGGGGCCGAGATCACGGCTGTGTTCGATGTTGAGGTCGATGGTCGGACCAAGCAACCGACTGAGCACTTCCGACAAATCCGACAGCTTTTCTTTGGCGTCGATGATCTGCGGTTCCAGCGTTTGCTTGCGCGAGAACGCCAGCAACTGGCGCACCAACGACGTCGCGCGCACCGCGTTTTGGCGGATCTGATTGATGTCGTTGAACGACGGATCGTCGGGCCCGTGACGGGTCAGCAGCAAATCGGAAAAGCCGATCATCGCCGTCAACAGATTGTTGAAATCGTGCGCGATGCCGCCCGCCAACTGGCCGATGGACTGCATCTTTTGCGACTGCGCGAACTGCACTTCCAGGTGCTTGTGCTCGGTGGTGTCGATAAAGTGCAAGATCAGCCCGGTGACCTCGCCAAAGCCGTCTTCCATGCGCGATGCGTACAGCGATGCGGTGATTTCGCGACCGCCGCGTGCGGGCATGCTCACCTCGATATGCGCCGCGCGCATGATGCCCATCACGACTTTGGACAACTGGCCACCAACCTCGCCGCGATCTTCCTTGGCCAAACGGTCTGTGAACGGCAGGTTCAGCACATCGTCTTTGTGCAAGCCCAGCATCTTGAGGAACGATCCGTTGCAATCGGTGATGTTGGCCTTCATGTCCAGCAAGGCAATCGCCACCGGAGCTTCATCGAACAGCCAATACAAGCGCCGCGCGATGTCGGACAGGTCTTCGTTTTCGCCTGGATGCGCCACCACGGCGGTTTCCGGCGGCGGCTGTTTCTTGACCAGATCACGCACCACGATAGAGCGGGTGTACAGCAGTTCGCCACGGTCGCCGGTGCGTCCCGATTGCAGCAAGAAGGCCTTGAACGCCGGACCGCCGCGCGGTTGCAGCGTCACTTGGCCATTGTCACCATTGTCGTGGGGATCATCGGGATCGTCGCTGGCCATCAGCTCGGTGACGAACTCGGCGAAGCCCAAACCCTGGTCGCGAATATCGCTGAGGCGAATGCCCAACCACTTACACAAGGTTTCATTGGCGTAAACCATGCGCCCGGTGCCATCGACCGAGAAAAAGCCAACCGGAAGATTATCCAGCAAGTCGGCCAACACGGCCTCTTCGGCGCGGCGCACCTCATCGAGTTCGCGTCGTGCGGAAACGTCGCGCGCCGACCAGCAGATCAGCCCGCTGCCCGGTTGACCGGCAGGACGCGCGGCCAGCTGCCACCACGTGCGTATACCGCCCTTTAAGGCAAAAGGAAGTTCCGCCCAATCCTTAGCCCCACCCGCAGCCGCGCCCAACATGCGCCGCACCGCGACGGGGGCGTCCATGTCTTGCTCATAAAAGCGCAATGCGTTGGGAATGGCCGGTGCAGCGTTGGGCTGGAATAAGTTGCGAAAGGCTTGGTTGGCGTACAGCACCTGCCCGCTCGCGTTGCTCAACATCAAGGGCGCGCCCGTTTCGCCCGCGGCGAGATTAACCAAAGCGGCCTCTTCATCGCTTTGTGAACGCCGCCCCAGGCTCCACGCGAACGCCAAGGCGAACGCCGCACCCAGCCCCAACGTCGTATAGCCCAGCATCGCGGCGTCAATGGCGAAGGTTTGCGGCGATACAACGCCCGCGTCGATGGCGACGCGCAAGCCGCCGAACACCAGCGCCGACAAACCGAACAGCGCAGGATTTGGCCCACGCGATGGACGGAAACGATCAGCCCCCGGCCCTTTCGGTCGATCTTCGTTGTCTGATTGCGAAGGAACCATCATCGGAGCCACAGGCGGCTTTGGACCATCGCGCAACGCCTCAGGCGCAGGCGCTGCGTCAGCGCCTTGCTCACCGCCATCCGGCGCATCGTGCTCAGTGGATGGTTTGTCCATTCCCACCAGATTGATTCCCCTTTAAACGCATAATATAGCCGATAATTTCGGCCACCGCCTGATAGTGTTCGACAGGAATTTCCTCGTCCAACTCCACCGCCGCATAGAGCGCGCGCGCCAGCGGCGGATTTTCCACGATTGGCACGTCGTTCTCTTCAGCGACTTCCCTGATCCTAAGTGCCAGAGAATCCACGCCTTTGGCAACCAACTTCGGTGCGTGCATGTCGTCCATCTTATATTCCAAGGCGACCGCATAGTGGGTTGGGTTGGTCACCACCACGTCGGCGTTGGGCACATTGCCCATCATACGCTGTTGGGCGCGTTCGGCCCTGATTTTGCGAATACGCGCCTTAATTTGAGGGTCGCCTTCAGTATCTTTGTGTTCGTCTTTGACTTCTTGACGGCTCATGCGCAAGGATTTTGTATGTTCAAATTTCTGATACGCAAAATCTAAAACGGCAACCACAAACATCACGATCACCGCCCCCGCCGCAATGCTCAACGCCACGATGTAAAGGCGGTCCAAGGTGTCCAAGATGTCGTGATCAGGCATCAAGGCGATGTCCGCCATCCACGGCACGGTCATGGAAAAACATACGAATGCCAGCACCGTCAGCTTGAACAAGCCTTTAACGAACTCGACGATCGAGCGCAGCGAAAACATGCGTTTGACGCCTTTGAGCAAAGAAATCTTGCTTAAAGATGGGGCGATTTTACTGGGCGCCATCAAAAACCCGGACTGCGCCACGTTCGCCACGATCGCCAAGACCATCAGCATGCCGAACAACGGTGACACGATGATGCCCAACTCCAACAACACATCGCCCATCAGCAACGGCAGAGATCCGCGCGAAACCGAAATGTCTTCAATATGTTGAAGAAAGCCCACCGAATAGTTCGCGATGCGCGACATCATCCATGGTGCCAACACGGCCAGGCCCATGCCCGCACCCAACAAAATGGCCCAGCTTTTGAGTTCTTGCGAAGTCCCGACCTGGCCTTTTTCGCGTGCTTTGGCGAGTTTTCGGGCGGTCGGGTCTTCTGTCTTTTGGGAGTCATCTTCGTCAGCCATGGCACCCTATCATTAACATCGCCCTCATCCGCCCAAAGGCGCTGCAAAATAATAAAGGTTTCCTTCGAAGAACTGCATAAACACCATCATCATCGCGCTGAGCGACATGATCAAGAGCCAGATCTGCATGGCGATCTGAATGGGCATGCCAAAGAAAAACACCGGCAACTGGGGCATCAAACGCCCCATGATGCCAAGACCAAGGTAATAGGCAACGCCCGATACGATCAACGGCGAGGCAATTTGCACCCCGATGCGAAAGCTGTCGGCAACCTTATGTGCGATGAAATCGCTCATATCGCCGACTTGCACGCCATCGGCGGGAACAAACACATTATAGCTGTCCACAACCGCCATCAGCATCAGGTGATGGGTGTCGGTGACAAACACGATGGTGATCGCCACGGTGCTGATAAACGTCGACAGCACCGCGCTTTGCTGGTCCGAAATGGGATCTTGGATGAACGAGTTCGCCATCGACGACACCAGCGCCAAAAGCGTGCCTGCTGTTTGTAGCGCGCCGAGGAAAATACGTGGAATTGTGCCCAAAAATGCGCCAATCAGAACTTCGGACATTAACAGCAACACCAACACCGACGTGGCTTCGGGCTCAGCCGGGATCATCGGCAACAAAATCGGCGTCACCAAAAAACTGACCAGCAAGGCGAACACCAAGCGCGCGGTCGCGGGAACCTGCTGCGAACCAAATCCCGGCATCAACGCAAATGCGGTGCCCAACCGCGCGAAAATCAGTAAAAAAGCGAACAGGTTGAGGTTGATGATTTGGCTTAACATCTCACCACGCCCGGCCTAACCAACGGACGCAATGCGGTCGAACAAAGTCTGCGAATATTCGATCACCGTGGTCATCATAAAGGGCAAGAACACCACGATCGCAACAAAGATAATGATGATCTTGGGCACGAACGTCAGGGTCATTTCTTGAATGGTCGTCAGCGCTTGAAACAGCGCGATGATCAGACCGATCAACAAACCAGCCAACATGATCGGCCCGGCCGTCATCAAAACGACCCACAACGCACCCTGCGCAATATCGAGGACATCGGTTTGGTTCATGGTTTCGTTTTACATCCCTTTAACGAAACGACTGCGGTGAACCTCCACCTGCAAATCGGCTGACCAAGCCGCATGGCCACTTACATGGGCATGCGGAGAATCTCCCGGTAAGCTTCAACGACCTTGTCGCGAACTGCAACAACCGTTTGCAAAGTCACTTCCGCTTCGCTCACCGCCGTCACCACATCGGTGAGGTTGGCTTGCCCTTGAATGCCCTGAATGGCCAGTTGTTCACTGGTTTGACCCAGTTGCGCGGCCTGGTTCAGATAGCCGGTCACCAGGTTCGAAAACGGCCCGGGAATGTTGGGCTGGACATCCTGGGTGGGGATGGCGTTGGTCGTGAGGCCGGTTTGCTGGGCCTGATTGTACAGCTGAGTGGCCTGGGCGATGTTCACATTGGGATTGATAGCCATCGCTCACGCTCCTGAAAAACAATTAAAGTTCAAAGACTTAACGCAAAAGACCGATGGTGCTTTGCAGCATGGTCTTAGACGATTTGATAACATTGAGGTTGGCTTCATAGGACCGCTGCGCTTCGCGCATGTCCATCATCTCCACCAAAGAATTCACGTTCGGCGCCAAAACATAACCATCCGCACCTGCCGCCGGATGCGCTGGATCGTAGCGACGTTGGAATTCAGATTGATCGGTCTTCACCCGGTTCACGCGCACGGTATCGACGCCAATTGTGCGGTCAAGTTCGTTGCGAAAAGTCACCACTTTGCGGCGGTACGGCATTCCGCCCGGCTGAGTTGGCAGCGAATCGGCGTTGGCGACGTTTTCCGACACCACGCGCAAACGCGTGCCCTGGGCCTTCATGCCCGCAGCGGAAATGCGTAGTGTTCTGAGAAGATCGTCCATGTCGCCCTTACCGATGCCTTTCCATCTTCGTTAAGTCGCCTTAACGGCCTTTACCGAGTGCAATTTTGATCATACCAATGTGTTTGCGGTACAGCTCGTTGGTGAGCTGGTATTCCATCTGCGTTTCACCGATTTTGCCCATCTGCTCTTCCAACACCACGGCGTTGCCGTCGGGCGCGGTTTCGTAAGGCGTGCGATTTTCTTCACCGGCAAATGGCGATGTAGCGCGCCGGGCCCCAGACATGTGGAGCGGGGATGTGGTCACCACGTTCAACTGAGTTTGCTGTTGTTTCTTCATCATATCTTGAAAATTCAACGGCTTAAGGTCTTGAGGTTTGTATTTTGGCGTGTCGGCGTTGGCCACGTTTTGGGCAAGAACTTCCTGACGACGAGCCAACCAGCCCATGCGTCCCTTAACCATTCCAAAAAGTGTGAGTTTGTTGAGATCCATCTCTCATCCACCAACTGAAGCCGAGAAAACCAGCACAACTTTAACCATCTCACCCCTTATAAAGGAGGTGTGATCCCATTCTGGGGCTTGGCGTGTCCCTTTCTGGAACGGAAAAGCTTACAACACGAGTCTCTCTCAGACGTTTTAAGATTCAATGAATCGGGTTCCTCAGCACACGTATGGCGATTCCCACGGCTATTTCTGAGGTGCTTTGCGGGTGATTCAGAGGATGTTAAGCGCCACGTGTCAGGCTGCTGAGTTGAAAGTTGCAAGAATCGGGAAAGTTGGCGTGATGAGCGACGAAAAAGACGCCCTTGGCGGCATCGATGAAGACGAGGTGGCCGTCGCCCTTACCTATAAGCCCGGCCAGGACCAAGCGCCGCGCGTGGTGGCCAAGGGACAGGGCTGGCTGGCACGCCAGATCATCGAAGTCGCTGAAGCCAACGGCATCGAAATACGCGAAGACGCCAATTTGGCGCGCATTTTGGCCGAGGTGGATGTGGACAGCGAAATCCCCCTGGAAGCTTTCACCGTGGTCGCGGAAATTCTGTCCTACGTCTACGAGAAGAATAAGCAGTGGCCACAAGGTTTGGGCCCACAAAGCAAGACCCGTAGCCAAGGGCCGCAAAACAAAAATAGTGCTGGAGGGCGCTGATGAGCGATACAGGTGAAGATACCATCCGCGAAGAGCTGGAAAAGGCCGCAAGTCTAATATCGGGCGCACGACGCTTAATGGCCGAAGGGCGCAACGTCGACCTCAGCGCCATGGAAGAGCGCGTGCGCGCCATCACCCAGGCCATCTCCGCCGCCGCCCCTGAAGTCGCCAGCGCCTACAAAGAACATTTGCAAACCCTGGTTGGGGCGCTGGACGTTTTGGAACAAGACCTGCAAACCCATCACAAAGCGATGGAAGACGGCCTCAACACCATCCGCCACCGCGAAGCCCATGACGCTTATGGTCCGAAAAAGACTTAACCCCCAGGTGACGCAAAACCGCGAATCGGAACGCTTTTGAAAGTTGAACACGTCGTACGCGCGCAGCGGGGCCTAGCGTCTCTAGGGCTCAAGCTTCTTAAGTTTTCTCAATCCCACGGAACGGGTATGGTCTGAACCTATGGATCTTGGAAATTACCTTCGTTTTGTGTTCGCCTTGCTGTTTGTGCTGGGCTTGATTGGCGCGTTGAGCATCTTGGTGCGCCGATACGGCTTTGGCATGTCCAATCAGCCCATCCGCAAGGGTCGCGACCGCCGACTCAGCTTGGTCGAAATCCTGCCCATCGACACCAAACGCCGCGCCGTTTTGATCCGCCGGGATGCGGTCGAACATCTGATCATTTTAGGACCCGATTCCGAAACCGTGGTGGAAAGCGGCATTGCCCCACCCGCGCCTGCATCCGGCGATGACGGCGACTTCTCCCAAGTCCTCGAAAATGCATCCACGAAGGGGCAGGCATGAAGTCCTTCGCACTGACCCGCAAGATCATCGCCCCGGCGATTAAGCCGATGCTCAAGCTGACAGCTTTCACGCTCGCCGTTTCCGGGCTGTTTTGGGTCGCGCCGATCGACGCCTTGGCGCAAAGCGTAACCTTGGATTTAGGACCGGCCGCCGGTGCCTCGACCACAGGACGGATCGTGCAGTTGGTGCTGCTGATGACCGTCCTCACCTTATCGCCATCGATCCTGATCATGATGACGTCGTTTACACGCATCGTGGTGGTGCTGTCATTTCTGCGCACCGCGCTTGGCACTCAGCAAACGCCACCCAATCAGGTGTTGATTTCGTTGGCGCTGTTTTTGACCATGTTCATCATGATGCCGACGTTTCAAGCCACCTATAACGAGGCTCTCCAACCACTGATCGACGGCACCATCGACGAGACCCAGGCGTTCAACCGCGCCATCGTGCCTTTTGAAAAATTCATGATGACCCATGTGCGCGAACAGGATTTGGCGCTGTTCGTCGATATGGCCGGCCTCACCGATGCAGAAGTCACCCAAAACATGCCCATGCGGGTGCTGATCCCGGCATTTATGATATCGGAGCTGAGACGCGCGTTCGAAATCGGCTTTTTACTGTTCGTGCCGTTTCTCATCATCGACATGGTGGTGGCGTCGGTGCTGATGTCGATGGGTATGATGATGCTGCCGCCAATCATGATCGCGCTGCCGTTCAAGATCATTTTCTTCGTCCTGGTGGACGGTTGGTACATGATCGTCGGATCGCTGGTGCGCAGTTACGGCGGATAGCAAAAGCAGGTCCAAACCATGTCCGCCGAGCTTCTGTTCACCATCAACCTGTTGCTCTTTGTCGTTCATGAATTTGACGCCTTGCGTTGTCGCGAATGGCGCATGATCTATGGCTTCCAGAGTCTTTCTGACGACTCCGCGAGTCGCATATTTTCTATTTTGCATATTCCATTGTTCAGCGTGGTTATGTGGCTTCTGAATCAACCAGACGAGCATTTAAGATATTGGTTCATGGTTGCTTTCGATGTTTTTTTGGTGATGCATCTGAGTCTGCACATTGCGTTTGCACACCATCCTGAAAACCGCTTTACATCCTGGTTTTCCAAGGCCGTGATCGCCTTGATGGCGCTGGGTGGTGGCTGGCACGGTGTGTTGTTACTCAACGGCACCTAAAATGTGCTATAATACATCACGAACACGCCCATAACGGGCGAACAGGGTTTGGGCTGGATCGAGCCAGAACCCCGGTTTTCCTTACAAAAGGAGGCTGTCATGTCGGTCAAAGTCAAGAAAACCGAAAAGCCGAAAAAGGATGTTCCGCAAACGGCGGAAATGCACATGACGCCCACACAGCGCATGCAGCATCCCTTGTTGGCGCTTCGCGAAGAAGTCGACCACCTGTTCGACAACTTCTTTTCCGGTTTCGAACTCGGCCCATTCGGTGATTTCGGTCGCACCATGCGCACCGACCCGTTCCGCCGATTCGAAGATGCTTTTGCGGGCATCAAACCAGCACATAGCTTGATGAGCATCAAAGCCGACGTGCGTGAGACGGATGACGTCTACCGCATCGAAGCCGAAATGCCCGGCGTCGAAGAAGACGGCATCGACGTCAGCGTATCTGACGGCATGCTGACCATCAGCGGCGAAAAGAAAGAAGAGAAAAAAGAAGACCGCGAAGACTATCACATGACCGAACGTCACTATGGTTCGGTGAAGCGCACCTTCCCGGTTCCTGAAACGGTCGATCTCAGCAAAGCCGAAGCCAGCTTCAAGAACGGCGTGCTTCATATCACGCTGCCTAAGAAAGCCTTGGCCAAAGCCAAACCGAAAAAGATTCCCATCTCAGGGCGCTGACTCCACAGCACAAAGCCCGGCTTTCGCCGGGCTTTCGTTTGGCTGAAATTGCTGGCTCAGTTCATCAGATCAAGGATGAACTGCGGCAGAGCGAACGCCGCCTTGTGAAGGTCCGGCGTGTAGTAACGGGTCTTGATGCCTAGATTGGCAAATCGCGTGCGTAACACATCGATGTCGATATCACGCAGCCCCGCGTCGTCCGTGCCCCATCCCAGGGTCATGAATCCGCCGACATAGGTCGGCACCACCGCGGTGTAAAAGCCGTTGTCCGCAAACGAGTTGCCCATGCGCCGATAGGTGTTGGTCACCTCGTCGCCTTGAAAGAACGGCACGCCGTTTTGCGTCACCAATACGCCGCCGTCTTTCAGGCAACGATGACAATCGGCGTAAAAACTTTCGGTGAACAACACTTCGCCAGGGCCGATCGGATCGGTCGAATCGACGATGATCACGTCAAACCGCTTGTTTGTTTCAGCCGCGAACTTCACACCGTCGGTGATGATCAAATCCGTGCGGGCGTCGTCGAAGGCGCCAGCCGAAATTTCTGGCAGATGCTTCACGGACAAATCCACCACCGTGCGGTCAAGCTCGACCATGGTCGCGGTTTTGACCGATGCATGGCGCAAGACTTCGCGCAAAATGCCGCCGTCGCCGCCGCCGATGATCAACACGTCGGTGGCGTCACCCTTGGCCAACATCGGCACGTGGGTCATCATCTCGTGATAGACATACTCATCGCGGGTGGTGACCTGAACGATGTCGTCAAGCGCCATCACCCGACCAAAAGTCGGGGTCTCGAAAATCACCAAATCTTGATGTTCGGTCTTTTCGTGAAACAGCACGTTGGTGATCTCGAAGCTCTGGGCGTACCCCTTGTGGAGCAGCTCCTCAAAGCGTTTCACTTGATCACGCCCCGCTTGTGCGCCGCGACGTCCATCTCTTCGGGCTGGAAGGCCATTTTGATCGACGGCAACGCATCATGAGGATCGCAATCGCCACACATGAAGATGTCGATCGCCGCGTAAGATTTTTCCGGCCACGTGTGGATGGAAATGTGACTTTCCGCCAACACCACCACGCCGGACACGCCCGAATACGGCGAGAAATGGTGAAAATGGCTGTGCAGGATCGTCGCACCAGCAATCACCGCACCCTGACACAGGGCCTCTTCGATGATCTTAGGATCGTCGAGATTGCTCGCGCCCCACAGTTCGACCAAGATGTGGTTGCCCGCATAACGGACCCCATCTTGTTCGATGAAATAGTCTTTGGTGTTGTCCACCACTGGATAAAGAGTCTGGGTCTCGGCCTGCGTATTTGCGGCCTCCTCCAGGTTCATGTCGAATTCGGCAAGTGCGTGGCTGTCCATCAGCGCGCCCCCAAACTAGAGTGACCCGAAAGGGAAGAGGGCGCTAAATACGCGAATGCGATTAGAGGTTCAAGTTAATATCGTGCTTATCGGAAAAAAAAATCAACCGTGTCGCCCAGAGTCTACGCTCAATACAATGAACTCAGCTGACCGTCGGCGATGCGCTGGCGATAGATTTCCATGAAGCCTTGAAAATCCACGACTTTTTTGACGATCGGGTCCAGCCCGCGAAAGTTCACCAAGCCTGTCTCCGGCGGCTCTGCAATCAACCGGAAAGCATCGGCGTAGGTGGTCTGCGCCATCGCAGCGCCATAGGTATCGAGAATGCGCGTAATTGCAATCTCATTTCCGTCCAAGGTATGGGCAATCGCCAACGACAACACGGCGGCTGCTTGGGTGTCGTCCACCGGCTTGCGCGGTTTCACGCCCAGCTCACGCACCACCTTATTCAACGATTTCGATGCATTTTTCCAATCGCCTGCGCGCCAAAAAACACCCGCGCGGATCAATTCCGCGTCTTTTCCGGTTTGCTGGGTCAGCAGCTCCAACGAGATGTCCGGCTGCTCCAGGCCAATATGGGCCTGTGCGCGCAACAACACCCGCTCGGTCACCAAAGCATCGGGCAGTGTGGGGACTTGGGTCTTGTCCAAAGAGGATATAGATTTGTCGTATTTGCGATCAAGCAGGTAAATCAGCGCCAAGCGCGCGCCAACACGGGCTTTTTCTTCCCCTTTGAGGCGGAAGTCGACTTGCTGTTCCAAAAGATCAGCGGCGCGGTCCAACAAATCCACACCGACCAAACGATCCGCGAGACGGCGGATCATCTCATCACCCAAGCCCCCCGGCGGGGTCAGTTCGCGGAACTCGTCATAAAGCGCAATGGCGGTTACCGGCGGTAAGATATCCGCACCGTCTTCAAGGTAAAGCATATGAAAAGCGTCGCTCATCTGCTTTGTGACCTGGTTGCTTTCCTCGTGCTTAGGGAAATAGGTCGCCGCTTGGCGCAACGTGCGCAAGCCGTTGCGGTAGAGTTTTTGGTCCAGATATAAAGAGCCCAACCGGCGCAGCAGAAAAAATTCGAAATTGTCACCGCGCCACACAAAACGCAGCTTTTCATATTCTTCGATGGCGTCTGCGACGGTGAACAGATCGCGTTTGAGCAAAAGCTCCGTGCGCGCTACGGCGGCTTTAGCGCGCGACGGACGATGACGGCCATCCATGACTGCTTCCCAATCGGCAATGGCGCCGTCGAAATCGCCACTCAATTCCTTGAGCTTGCCCGACACGTATTTGATCTGGTCCAACTGCGCTTGGGTCGGGTTATCGACGCTGAGCACTTCGAGATACTGCGTCGCCTGTCTGACATCACCCAATTCAACTGCGGCGGCGGCGACCAAGGTCGCTGTGGGCATCTTGATGGATTTGGGATACGGCTGGGTAATGGTGCCGGTTTTGCGCAGTTCATACGCCGCATCGACAAGCTTGCCTTCCCCTGCCACCACTGCCGCGCGCCAGAACGTCGCTTCATCGTAAGGGTCAAGGTTGGCGTGATAAAGATCGGTGCGCGCATCTGCCATGCGCCCCATCAACCAACTGGCGGCACCGTGCATCAAAAGATACTCCGGCTCTTGGGCGTATTCGGGTTCGTTGCGAACCATTTCTTGCAGCACTGCCAAGGATTCGGCTTCAAACCCATTAGCGAAGAAGAATTGCGCCAAATTGCGATGGGTCTGCTTTTTAGCGCGGTCATTTTTGGCGAACGCGGCTTCGTATTGCAAAGCCTGCTTGGTTTCGGTGAACGACAGCAAATCCGGTCGTTTCCACTTTTCCAAATCCAGCACCCGTGTCACAGGGCCCAGACCACCCATACCTGCGCTTGAAGCCAATTGCTGTTGCAAATCGACATTGGCTTTTTCTTCGGCGCTGACACTGGAAATCTGCAACGTACCGGTGCTAGTCACTTCGATACCCTGGCGCAATGGGCGCACGCGCAGATCGTCGGACAACGGTTTGAGGACCACGCCTTGCTTGGTCGGCAAAAAATTGAGCTGCGGATACGACCACTGGCGCGACATGCCGTGCCCAAGCGGGATGACCGGCACGGCAATCAAGTTATCGCCCGCTTCAGGGTCGCGAAACGCGATGACATTACCCGGTTCCGGCACCGCCACAAACAGGCGTGCGCCTAAAGGCGAGTCAGGTTGCGCGTCCGCTTGCAGCGGCGCGCTGGGGATCAAGGGCTGGGGCATGAATTCCAAAACCCAAGCCAAACCCGCACGTTTGATATCGGGGTTGACGCTTTCAGCCGTTGTCATACGCAAAACCGCACCGTTGCGCGACGGTACTTGTTCGACCGACGTGATCAGTCCGGCGCCGTCACGAACCAAAGCTTCCGTATCGATTTTGGCACGTTTGTCGAAAATCACCCACAAATCGCCGCCACGACGAAAAACCGCTGCACCGACCGGCTCATCCCAACTGAACTTCAAAGCCACCGCACCTTCGGTGATGGTGGTGGCTTGAGCGCGAGTTTCGATGCGGGTGTCTTCTTCGACAGGCGCAAGAGCCGTTTTCGGTTCCAACGCCACCGGCGCGGGTGCGGGTTGGGCGGTCTCGACCGGGGCCTTTTCCACTGGCGCAGTTGGCGCGACAGCGGGACTGGGCGGCTGTTCGACGTTGACGGTTGCGGAAGTTTCGGCGGGCGCGGCTTCGGGTTTAGTCGCCTGTGAAGGCGCGGCGACTTGGCTGCCGGGTGCAAACACATCGACCACCACTTTGGGACCGCTGGCGAAAGCCTTAACCTGTGAGGTCGCGTCCACCTTCAGCGTCACACTGAGATTACCGCTGTCGGAAAAAGTTTCTGCACCCGTGACATTGCGCGTGCGTCCACGCGCCAAGTCCGCAACATTGGCGCGTCCGGGTTTGGCGAATTTGATGGTGGCGTTTTCGCCATCGCGCACAAGTTCGAATTTAGCCGTAGAGGGCCAATCAAACACGATCCGGGAATAGGTGTCATGGACACCGACGCGCACCGGAATGTCGGGGTCTTGAGCGTTGTTTTTTGGGTCGGGCCCGGCTTGCGGTTGTTGCGCTTGCGCTTTCTGGGCGGTGCTGACGATGTCCACCACCACGGATGCGCCGCTGTCGTAACTGCGCACCGAAAACTCACCCTTGATGCGAAACACCACGGTGGCTTCGTTGGGCGCGGCCTCGGTCGATGCGATGATTTGGCCCAAGCCGCGCACAGCCGGACGCAAGTCGGCCTCAATGGGGCGGGAAAAATTGATCACCAATCGGTCGCCTTGACGGGACGCCTGATGTCCGACCGGTTGCGGCCACCTGAATGTTAGGCGACCATAGCCACCGCCCTTACTGGCGCGCACCTGAACGACGTCGGCCAAAACGACGATTGGGGTCAGAGCCAGCATCATAATGGCCAGAAAAATGATGCCAAGCATGCGCATCAGTTGACACCCCCGACGGTCGGGAAGATTACGATATCAACGCGCCGCCCCAGCTTTGCACGTTCGTCTTCGGCAATTTTAGGCAATTGCGCATAGCGGCTGTCGGCATATCCAAACGCGATGATGTCGTCGGTGTAGCCTGACGCCCTGAGTGCGTTGGCGACCGCGGCCGAACGGGCGACAGAAAGTTCCCAGTTGGTCTTAAAGCCGCTTGTGCCGGACGGTAAGCTTGGGTCAGTGTGACCATTGACGCCGATCTGATTGCCCACATTGCGCAACAGACTGCCCAACGTAAACAGGGCCGAGCGCGCTTCATCGGGCATCACCGATTTACCCGACGGGAACAAAAGATCGCCCGGCAACGCCACCACCAAACGGTCATCGAGCAACATGATCTTTGATGTTTTCAAAAGATCGTCACCTTGCACGCCACGTTCCAAAACCCCGGACAGATAATCTAGATCAGTAGCTTGGCGGCGAAAAATAGTGCCAATGTTGAATTCAGCCGTAGCCGCTGCGACGGTGGTCAGCTTGCCCGGATTGAGCGTCTGGGTCAGCGTGTCGGTCATCGCATCCCATTCATCCATCTGTAACGACGACATCGAAAACAGCAACACGAAAAAGGTCAGCATCAAGGATACGAGATCCGTGAAGGTGACCATCCAGGCCGCTTTTGGACCTTCCTGGTGTTGAGTTTCAGATGTCATGTCGTCGTCGAACATGGGCTATGTCGTTCAAAGGCTGCCGGCATAGGCTACTGGGCGCTTTTGAACCGATCCTCCTTGGTGAATTGCAGTTTGGTTTTTTCGATGTCGCGGGTGTAGAACCAGATGACGATTTCGCCGACGTGTCCGGGGCGCATGCCAACTGCGACGCTATCAGGCGGAATACCGCGCGAATTCATTTCATCGGCAAACGCGCCAGCGCGACGCACTTCCAACGTTTCTTCGGTCGGCATGGTTTTACCGTCCTCAGCCGTGGGCGTGCCAATCACAAATTCCAGATCATAACGCAGCCCCGACGGGCGACTGGAAAGCGCCGCCACGGTGCGGTCCAACAACGGGAACATCGCGGGGCGAATACGCGCTTCATCTTGGAAAAACAGGCTATCGGCTTTCAACAACAAACGCATTTGCCGTCCAGGCTGAACCATTTCGACTTTGTCGATACCCAACGCGGTGGAAAAAATACCCGTGACCTGTTGCTGAAATTCTTGGCCTGCCAACACGTCGCCGTCCTTGGACTGGAAGCTCTGCAAGTCTGCCGATGGCGGCACAATGGAGGTGAACGTACTGGACAGACTGTCCATGACCTTTTTCGATTTGGTTTCTTCAACCGTGGAAATCGTCACCAACAAAATAAAGAACGCGAGCACAACCAGATACAGCCCGAGAAATAGGGCGATGGTGTTCGGCCCTTCTTCGGGTAGCTGTTTAATCTGGTCGTTCATAGTCCCCATGACGGACGAAAGCCCTAGTCAAAACTGGCCAAAAGATCGTCGATCTCAGCCTGGCTCTTGGCCTTGTCGCCAAGCTGAGGACCTTCGAGAAGGTCCGCGTCGGTGATGTCTGTCTTGCCCTTCTCGTCCTTGTCCCTCGCGCTCTTATTTTTGGCGTCTGCGGGTTTAGACTTGGCATTTTTTTTCTGAGGTTTGATGTTTTCGTCACCCAACGTCAGGACCAGAGCATCAATGCGCTCTTCAATATTTTTCAGCGCCGTCACCACTTTGCCTATGCGCTGGCCGGTGATATCTTGAAAGGTGCAGGCTTCGTAAATATGCGTTGTGGCGTCCACCAATTTGGCCGCGACCGCTTCGTTAACGTCAGCCATAACCCCTTCGATCACGTCGCAACTGTCCATAATCGTGTTGGTCGCATCTGCGGTCGCCTCGACAATGGCATCCAGCTCATCGGTGGCTCCGGGCAAATATTCATCTTTAACGTCTTGGGGGCGAATGTCCGCAATCTCGCACTTTGCCGCATCGATATACGCGGCAAGACGTTCGAGTTCGCTGTAGATGTCCATGGGCGCAGGCGCATCTGTGGGCGCAGAAGCTTTGCTTTTACGCTTAACGGTCTTGGCGGCGGCGACAACTTGGTCAACAGCTTTAACGGCGCGTTTTGCAACAGCACCGTCTTTCGCCCCAGCTCTTGCCCCAGTTTTGGCCCGAGACTTGGTTGTGGATTTTTTTATGGCCTTCGGCTTTTTAGCCGTGGCCGTATTCGACTTGCGTCCGGCCATAAAGATTACCTCAGAGGTTTTTAGAAGTCGCCCAGAACACTGACCATCTTCGATTTGAGCGTGTCGGCGTTGAAAGGCTTAACGATGTAGTTGGACACACCAGCTTCTTTCGCAGCAATCACGTTTTCAGATTTGGATTCCGCGGTCACCATGATGAAGGGGATATGCTTCAACTTGTCGTCGGCGCGCACATGACGCAGCAACTCGATCCCGGTCATGGGCTCCATGTTCCAATCGGAAATGACCAGGCCAAAATTGCCCTCGCCTTCCTTAAGCTTTTCAAGCGCCTGGGTTCCATCCGTCGCTTCGTCGACATTTTCGAAACCAAGTTGACGCAGAAGGTTTCGAATGATCCTGAGCATGGTTTTATAGTCATCCACGATCAAAACATTCATGTTCATATCGACAGCCATCTGAACACTCCATTTTCCGGCCTGCTATTGCCCATTTCCCGAAAGCCGCGCTGAGCGCCCCTCTATATTAACGCAGAGACGTTAATCAATAAGATAGCAGTAGTTTACCGTTACCAAAGTTGAGCGCTTTTGCGCTTATTTTCCATTCATTTCATCTAAGGGATATAGGTATGCATATAGCTGCATTCACCCTCTAAGACTCAAAGAACCAAATGAATTTACCTTCTCTAGGTAAAGGAGTCGCAAACAGTTCGCAACCTTTTAGAACAATCGCCTAAGCCTTTTTCACCACCGATTTCATCCCCCTGCGGTGTTCGGTTCGGGTAATTTGCGCAGAGAATTAAGCTCAACCGTCACCTCACGCGCCCGTTGCGGATTCATCTTTGCCATAATTGGAGCCAACGAGCGTTCCTTCATTCTCTCCGCCACCTGGAGTAAAACATCCATTTCCAACTCTTCAAAAATACGCGCCGCATCTTTGGGCTTCATGTTTTCGTAGATCTTCACCAAGCTCAGCAGTTTGGCATCCTGCTGGTCGTCGTATGTCTTGATCAAGCTCTCGATCGTAGCCTGTAAGGCTTTGAAATCTTGAATCTTTCTATCGATTCGTGATTCCGCCGCCGCCAGCAATGCGACACGGCTATCGAGCTCGCGCGCGCGGGCGTCAATTTCAACCCGGCGTTCTGCCAGTTTTTGCAGCAAGTCGATTTCGGACTGGGTCAAAAGCGTCGGATCATCGGCCAACATACGCGCGGCGACGGCGGCCTGATCCTCTTCGGCCATGACACCCGGGTCCAAGCCATCGGTGGACATCAATTCGGACGGCATAGCGTCGCCAGGAGGCATCGCGGCATCGGTTGGCGCAGGATCGGTTCCCGTCTGAGCCTGAGCTTGAGTGCTAGATACGGACACCGTGCTGTTCAAAACGCCATCGACACCTTCCCAGATATCGCCCACCCGTACAGTCAACGTTAGGGTGGAAAAGAAGATAACCATGGGCAAAAGGCGCACTTTGACCACCACCCGGCGTAGCAGGCTTGGCTTTTTTTCTTCGCGCTCGTCGAAAGAGACGCCGAAATCTTCCTCCGCTCCAGTATCGCCCATAGAGCGCGAACCCGGGCGAACGGGGGTGATTTTGCCGATGCTCATGTTCTGTTGCGCCATTGCCATTCAATACATTCCAGAGACCCAAAATACCCTAAAAATCGGTCATTTCATCGAGCTGAGCGCCTTCAGCAGCTCACGCGCAGCATCCGTATCGCCAATAGAGTCAGGCTCTTGTGTGGATGTGTGTTTATCCAAAAGACGATCATGAGCACTCAAACCGCCCAAACCGCCACCAAGGTTTCGCGATTCCTGCTCACGCACCTGAGAATCGTTTGCCTTAAGGGCGCGTGTCAGGGGGGCGCGTTTAGGCGACTTCGGCTCAGGATGAGAGCTCACCCGGCGTGTCGTTTCGCCACGTTCTGGCACCCGATCATCTGGAGCCGCACCCCGCCGTCCAGGCTGTCCAGGCCGTCCGGGCCGTTTTCCCTCGCCAGACGTTGCCGCGCGGATGGCTTCTTCGATCAAAAAATCGTCGTCTTCCGTTGGCGAAAAGTCACCCTGTTGTGACTTGGGCGTGCGCACGGAGGCCACCATTTCGTCAGCAGAACGCCCGCCACGGTCAACCAAATAAGCAAGATCGTCACGCAATGCCTCTGCCTTTTGCACGTCATGCTGCAAGGCTTCGCTAGAAATTTTCAGTGACTTTATGCCGACTTCGGCTTTCACGGTTGCCTCGGCGAATGTTTTCGCCAGCTCCATCAGCTCGTTTTTGTCGTTACGCAGCTGACCTAAGCGTTGGTTCAAGCGCACCGCATAGGTAATGGTCAGCACCAAAAGCACCGCAATAATGACATCGAGTACGAATGCAATTTGCACGTTTACCTCACAGGCGCTTGCGCACCGTCCCTTTTGTGGCCCCGTTTAGTCACTTTTGGGCTTTTCATAACGACCATCGATGCGGATCGCAATCTGATCGCCCTTACGCCCCATGCGTCCAAGATACATGGGAACGTCACCGCACAACAGCATGACCTGAGATTCCGGCGTCGCGCCAAGATCCAGGTGAGAGCCCTTTCGCATATCGAATACATCGCCAAGCCGCATGGTTTGGGTGTCGAGCACGGCTTCCAGCTCGACCTCCGTCATCCACAATTCTTCGGCCAAGTGAGTTTCCCAAATGCTGTCACGGCCAAATTTTTCACCCATGAACATCTGCAGCAGCAGCTCACGCACCGGTTCCAGCGTCGCATAGGGCAACAGCAGTTCCATTTGCCCGCCGCGATCTTCCATATCGATGCGCAATCGCGCCACGATGGCGGCGTTGGATGGCCGGGAAATCGTCGCAAAGCGCGGGTTGGTTTCCAAGCGGTCGAAACGAAACGTCACCGGCGAAAGCGGTTCAAACGCGCCGGATAAATCCGACAGCACCACATGCACCATGCGCTCGACCAAAGACCGTTCGATGGTGGTGTAAGGCCGACCTTCGATGCGCATCGCCGCGGTGCCGCGCCGTCCGCCGAGCAGAACGTCAACGATCGAGTAAATCAGCGAGCTATCGACCGTCAACAGACCGTAATTGTCCCATTCTTCGGCTTTGAACACCGACAGCATGGCCGGCAACGGAATTGAATTCAGATAATCGCCGAAACGGATCGAAGTGATATTGTCGAGCGACACCTCGACGTTGTCGGAGGTGAAGTTACGCAACGACGTCGACATCAAGCGTACGAGGCGATCAAACACAACTTCCAACATCGGCAGGCGTTCATAAGACACCAACGCAGAGTTGAGAATCGCCTGGATACCGGATTTTTGGTCGCCTTCTTCGAGATCGTCATCAAACCCGAGCAGGCTATCGATTTCGTCCTGATTGAGGACACGCGTGGATTCACGGGGAGAACCGCTGCTGCTGGCACCGCCGCTATCGCCGCCACCGCCAGAATCCAGCATGGCTGCCCATTCGGCGGCGAGATCGTCACCGTCGTCGCCACCGCCACCAGCGTCGCCGCCAGCGTCACCACCATCGTCGTCGCCACCGCCCATGGCGGCTTCCCAGGCCGCTGCCATGGCATCTTGATCGACGTCTTCACCGGGCGCAGTCATGCTTTTGCCTAACCTTTGCTCGCCCTACTGGACGAGCATCTCCTTGAACAACACATCATTGACCTTGGCGGGTGCCACGGCCACGCTGACGCGTTTCAACAATTCTTCACGCAGTCGGTACATTCCCGCCGACCCTTTAAGATCTTCAATGCGCAGCTCCCGTAGATAAATCTGAAAATTATCAACGATGCGCGGCATCATTTCTTCAACTTTGGCGATATCGTCGCCGTTTTCCAGCTCCAGGCTGACGCGAATTTTCAAGTATACCGCCTTGCGTCCGCCGGTGTTGATGTTCACCAGCATTTCCTGCAGGTCGTAAAACACCGCATCACCAGAGATGACTTGTTGCTGATCGAGCTCTTCAACCGCAACGGCGTCCTGACCGCCAGACAACATATTGATCACCGGCTGCAAAAGCCCTGTGAAATAAGCCGCCGCAGCGCCGCCCAAAATCAACACCAAGACCGCAGCAACAACAATCAGCAGGCGCTTCTTACCTGAGCCACCACCGCCTTCACCGTCTTCATCATCGAGTTCAGAATCACCGGCGTCATCGTCCAGATCTTCTTCAAGTTCTTCGTCGGCCATGCCGTCTCCAGTTAGCTCACATGAGTTCCGCTCACTTGGCTGGCGCACCCCTGTGCGCACCTCACCTCAATCGCGCCTAACATAACCCAGCTCACCACAATAAGATGCGGATGGTTAACAAGGGGTTGATCAGGTCAAGAAAACCAAGGGTTTGACCCCCCTCTCATAGAGAGGACTAAAATTCTAGGCGCACTAAATTCACTGCCGAATCCAACACGCACACCCAAGCACCGCCAACCTCTTTAGGCGCTTGCGCCACGCGACCTTGCCCCACATCGCCAGAACGGCAAGTTCTGCCGGGCAGGGCCTGCCGCAACACTCGTCCTGCCCACCCTAAAACAATCAGATAAACTACTTAACCACATGTAAATAATGAATTTTTCAAACTGGCACAATCTCTGCATTTACCTTTTGCAACGGCACCTGTGCATGACGCAGACAAAATAATGCCAAACGGAAAACGATCAAAAGCAAAGGCACGTCAGATGGAAACCACATCATACATCGCGTTGTCCCGCCAAGGGGGGTTACGCAGAGAAATGAGCACCATCGCCAACAACTTGGCCAATATGAATACCACCAGCTACAAAGGTGAGCGGCTCATGTTCGTCGATCATGTGACGCGTTCCAAGTCCGGCGACTTTATTGCGGACCAACGCCTTTCCTTCACCCGTGACGTCGCCAGCTACCGCGATATCGCCGAGGGTCCCATTGAACAGACCGGCAACCCGCTCGATGTCGCCATCCACGGTGACGGTTATTTCGTCGTGCAAGCCAAAGACGGCACCCAGCAATACACCCGCAACGGCAGCTTCCGCCTCGACAACACCGGTCAGATGGTCACCCAAACCGGCCAGCCGGTGTTGACCGCCGCAGGCGCGCCGATCTTCTTTGCGCCGGAAGACAACACCATCACCATCAACGGCGACGGCACAATCTCAACGGAAAACGGCCAGATCGGTAAGCTTCAGGTCGTTAACTTCGACCAGCCGCTCAACCTGCAACGCGCCGCCAACGGCATGTACACCACCGACCAGATTGCCGTACCCATCGATCGGCCTGAGATCGCTCAACATGCTTTGGAACGTTCGAACGTCCAAGGCGTGCTTGAAATGACCCGCATGATTGAAGTCAGCCGCCGTTACAAAAGTGTCCAGGGCATGATCGATAAAGAAGACGAGCGCATCCGCAAGGCCGTCAACGAACTGGCCAAAGTCGGCAATAGCTAATTTCTAACACTCTGGCGTAGAGGGCGTTTAAGAGCCTCCGCCACGACAAAATAAACGCCAAAGAGCGAAAGGACGGAAACCATGAGATCTTTAAGCATTGCAGCAACAGGTATGTTGGCCCAGCAGCGTAACGTCGAGGTTGTGTCGAACAACCTCGCCAACATGAACACCACAGGCTTCATGCGGCGGCGCACGGAATTCCACGATTTGCTGTATCAAAACTTGCGCCGCGTCGGCTCAACCTCATCTGACGCAGGCGATATCGTGCCGTCCGGTGTGCAGATCGGTTTGGGCGTGAAGCTTGCAGCGGTTTACCGTATCCATGAGCAAGGCAATCTCAACCCCACCGACAACGCTTTCGATATGGCGGTTCAAGGCCGCGGGTTTTTCCAGGTGCAGATGCCTAACGGTGACACCACCTACACCCGCGACGGCACCTTCCAGCTCAACGCCAACGGCCAGATCGTGACTCACGACGGCTACCCCATCCTGCCCAACATCACGGTGCCCAACAACGCCGTGGACGTCGCCATCAACACGTCGGGCGAAGTTTTGGTGAAGCTTGACGGTCAAGTCGCGTATTCGAACGTCGGCCAAATTCAGACCGCCATCTTCGCTAACGATGCGGGCCTGGAATCCATTGGATCAAATCTCTACCTGGAAACTCCGGCATCGGGTAACGCCACCACGGCGGCGCCCGGCACCACCGGCTTCGGCACCATTTTGCAAGGTTTCCTGGAAACCTCCAACGTCAATGCTGTGGAAGAAATTTCCAACCTCATCTCCGCACAACGCGCCTATGAAATGAACTCTAAGGTCATCCAGACCTCGGATGACATGATGGGCACCCTGACGTCGATGAGGTAAGGAGGACGTTATGAAACACTTCATGTTTCTCTTAAGTCTAACGCTTTTGCTCAGCGCGCCAGCCATGGCCGCAAGCGTCACCGGCAAAACCGCCGTGGACAGTGAGCTGGAGATTGTGAGCCTCAACAACCACATCACCATCCAAGACGGCGTAATCCGTCTGGGTGAGGTGTTTGAAGGCACCGGCGAATACGCAGAACGCGTTATCGCCTATGCCCCGCGCCCCGGTTCTCGCGCAGTTTTCGATGCCCGCTGGCTCAAGCGCGTCGCCGGTGCCTTTAAATTGAACTGGCGTCCAAGCTCTTCCGCTCAGCGCATCGTCGTTGAGCGCGACAGCCTGGTGATCACCAAAACCGAAATCGAAACGTTGCTGTTTGAACGCCTGGTGGCCGAAGGCGGCGACGCGTCGTCTCGGGTCGCCCTGGCCAACCGTTCGTTTCGTTTGCATCTGCCGGTCGGTGAAGAGTATTTGCTGGGCATCGATCAAATCAGCTTCGATTCCACCACCGGTCGTTTCAGCGCCATACTGGCGTGGGGCAACGCCAAGGACGAACGCCGCCGTGTCACCGGCCGCATGGAACGCATGACCGAAGTTCCGGTTCTCGCCAAGCGCATCATGGGCGGAACCTTGATCGAAGAAGGCGACCTGAAATGGGTCGAACTGCCCCAGGCCCGCTTGGCGCGTAACGCCATCACCGATGCCAGCCACCTGATTGGCATGGCGGCGAAACGCACCATTTCAGCCGGCAAGCCCGTGACCTCGAACGACGTCAGCCGTCCCAAAGACATCGCCAAAGGCCAGATGGTGATGATGGTTCTGTCGACCCCGTCGATGCGCCTAACCACCAAGGGCAAAGCGCTTGAATCGGGTGCCACTGGCGACACCATCCGCATCAGCAATTCTCAAACCAGCACCGTGATTGAAGGCGTCATCACCGGACCCGGTCGGGTTCGTGTCGATGCGCAAGTCAATCTGGCTATGCGCTAAGTACAGGAGAGCAACCATGAAACGGACCATCTCCACGATCAAAACCCTGATGCTCACCGCCACCTTGGCGGCCACCGTCAGCGCCTGCAACACGGTATCGCGCCTCAGCGAAGTCGGTGACGGCCCCGAATTGACGCAAATCACCAACCCGACCGTGATGCCCAATTACCGCCCGGTGAGCATGCCGATGCCGTCACCGAAGATCGCACAGGTCAATCCCAACTCGTTGTGGCGTCCGGGCGCGCGGGCCTTTTTCAAAGACCACCGCGCTAAGGAAGTCGGCGACATCTTGACCGTCAGCCTGGCCTTGGCCGACAGCGCCGCGCTGCAAAACAAGACCGAGCGCGCCCGCACCGATAAAGAAAGCGCCAACGTCACCAATCTGCTGGGTTTCGAGACCAAGCTGGCCAAGAACAACCTGCCCGCTGGCTTCAGTCCCACCGCAGCCGCCAACTTCGGCAACGACCACGCCACGTCGGGCGACGGCACCATTGATCGCAAAGAAACGATCAACCTTACGTTTGCCGCCGTGGTGACACAGATTTTGCCCAATGGCGCGTTGGTGATCTTGGGCCGTCAAGAATTGATGGTGAATTCCGAAATGCGTGAGCTCGAACTGACCGGTGTGGTTCGCCCTGGCGACATCGACGCCGACAATTCCGTCGCTCACACCCGCATTGCCGAGATGCGCGTCGCTTATGGCGGTCGCGGCACGCTTAGCAATCTCCAGCAGCCTCGCTGGGGAACTCAGCTCTGGGACATCTTGTTCCCGTTCTGAGCCTTTAGATCGTTTCCGTTCGGAAGGGGGCGCAGCCCTCTTCCACCCAAACTTAAAGGCCGGAGCAATGCTCCGGCCTCTTTTTTTGGCGGCTTGTCAATAATGAGTGCACGAAAAAGGCCGAAGCGATGCTCCGGCCTTTTTCGATCTGATCCGTGACAGCTTAAGCCCTGGGCCTAATCGTCGCGGTGGGTTTTTTCCATGCGCTCGTGGCGCTCCTGCGCATCAATGGTCAACGTCGCAATCGGACGTGCTTCCAAGCGTGGGATGGAAATCGGTTCATGCGTATCTTCGCAATAGCCGTAAGAGCCATCGGTGATGCGATCCAACGCCTCATCAATCTTGGCGATCAATTTGCGCGCACGATCACGGGTGCGCAGTTCCAAGGCGCGATCTGTTTCGATGGACGCACGGTCGGCGATATCGGGTTCTAAGATCCCGCCTTCCTGAAGATGCTCCAGGGTTTCGTGCGATTCCTTCAAAAGCTCGTTCTTCCAGTCCAGAAGTTTCTGGCGAAAATACTCGAGCATTATCGGACTCATAAACTCCTCCTTAGCGGAGGGTTTATAATCGGGAGGAAGAGTGACGTTCATATTCTACCTATGTCCCCCAGTGTGTGGATTTCGCGCGGAATATATGAAAGCGCTCGCCTCTAAGCAAGAGGCGTTTCACTTCAATGTGGATAAAGTCGCTTTTTAAGAGGTGAATATTCGGCGCATTAGAGTCCTGCGAAGGCTCCACACCCCCGCATCAGCCCCATTTTTGAGAGGAAATTAGGCCCCGCGGGCGTACTTGGCGATCTCAACCTCGGCGCGCAATTCAATTGCGTCGAGAATGGCGTTAAGCTGGGGATCTTGAACTTTTGTGCGGGCAGTCCGAATCCGCTTGGCCATTTCGATGAGGTTTTCTTTGGGGATCGCGCCACGCAATAACGCATCTTGCAACGCCGTCAGCCGATCCAACAAGTCCTCACCGTAAGACGCAGCCTGTTTGCGTGCGCGTCCATCCGGTGCATCACCGACTTCCTGCATCGCCAACAGGGCGTCAACCCCGTTCAACGTCACCGAATCTGTGACGGCACCTTCCGCAGATGACGTTTCGGAACCACCCGAAGCGCCGCGCAATTGATCGGCGAACACAGATGAGCCACCGCCCCCCGAAACGCCTTTTTTGCGCTTCGAGCGATCAACACCTTTGCCCTGATCAACGTTTCCGATTTTCATCCAGCTGGCCTATTCGATTATGTCCGGTTAGGCACCCCCCAAGGGTCACCTCCAAGACTCGGACGCTACGACATCATAGAGCATGAACGCGTTGGGTTAAATATCGGTTGATACAATCCTTATTCCAAACCAAACGCGTGTGAAACCCACAAAAATTAGTTGTTGCAAGTCATTCTCAGTTGGGATAGCTTCGCTTTTGCTAAATGAGAATGATTATCAATTTCAAATCATTCCAAACTAGACGATAACTTTTTTCGAGAAGATAGCGATCAAGCAACCGATTATAATCGCCCTTACCCCTTTGCAGACGAGAGTTGGAACCTGAAAATGAGCCTCCTCCCCCAAACCCCAAAAAATGCGACCGCCAAACGTAAACCTCTCCTATCCCTGTCTCTGGTTGCGCTCGGTTTGACCCTGTTCGGCGCCACCGCCCCCCAGCCCGCGCACGCCAGCGACGACGCCGTGAACGTCTATTCTTACCGTCAGGCCTTTTTGATCGATCCGCTGGTCAAAGCTTATGAGCAAAAAACCGGCACAAACGTCAAAGTCGTGTTCGCCAAAAAAGGCCTGCTGCAGCGCCTGCAGTCGGAAGGCATGAACAGCCCCGCCGACGTGGTGCTCACTGCCGACATCAATCAGATGGCCGAATTCGAAGCCGAAAACCTGCTTCAGCCCATCGACAGCGCCACCATCACCGCAAACATCCCGGCCCAGTACCGCGCCCCCGACGGCATGTGGACCGGCCTGACGATGCGCGCACGCGCCCTTTACACGTCGAAAACGCGTGTCAAACCGGGCGAAGTCACCACCTACGAAGACCTCGCCAAGCCGCATATGAAAGGTCGGGTGTGCACCCGTTCAGGCAAGCACCCCTACAATGTTTCATTGCTGGCCTCAGTCATCACCGCGAAAGGCGAAAAAGAAGCCGAAGCATGGCTGCGCGGCGTCAAAGACAACTTAGCGCGCCGCCCGCAAGGCAACGACCGCGGCCAAGTCAAAGCCGTGATGGAAGGCGAATGCGATGTGGCGGTGGGCAATAGCTATTATTTCGGCAAGATGATCACCAACGACAAAAAGCCCGAACAAAAAGAATGGGCCAATGCGGTCAACATCGTCTTCCCGAACCAAGAAGATCGCGGCACCCACGTCAACGTGTCCGCAGCCGCCATCACCAAAAGCGCCAAGCACTATGCTGAGGCCGTAAAATTCCTTGAATTCCTGGCGTCCAACCAAGCCCAAGGCATCTACGCGGCGTCAAATTTCGAATATCCGTTGAAAGACGGCGTGGCGCTGGACCCGCTTGTCGCCAGCTGGGGCGCGTTCAAAGCCGATGACCGCAACTTATCGGAGATCGTCAGCGCGCACACCACCGCGACGAAAATGATGGACACTGTCGGCTTCGACCATTAAACCCACTCAAACTCGTGGAAACCCTAGTCATGCTGGGGTTTCCACGGTGTCGAGCTCCTGATCACAAGCCGGAACACAGATGCCCCAAACGGTCGCGTCCCCCGATCCTCAAAACGCCTCTTCTCGCTTCAAACTGCCCAGCATCGATGTCTGGGCCGTCGGCACGCTTGCGGTCGCGGTGGCGGTGGCAATGCCGATTTTATGGGTGCTGGGTCTGGCGCTGACGCCGTCGGGCGACATCTGGCAACATCTTGTCGATACCATTTTAGGTCGTTTGGTTTGGAATACCGTGCTGTTGATGGTGGGCGTGGGCGTCGGCACCTTTGTCATCGGCACCGGCACGGCGTGGATCGTCACCATGTGTCGCTTTCCTGGTAAGCGCATATTCGAATGGGCGCTGTTGATCCCGATGGCGGTTCCGGCTTACGTGATCGCTTACGTTTACACCGACTTGCTGGAATTTTCCGGCCCCATCCAAGGTTTGATCCGTGACGCGTTCGGCTTTGAAACCCGTCACGATTACGCCTTCCCGGAAATTCGTTCTCTGGGCGGCGCCATCACCATGATGACGTTGGTGCTGTATCCCTACGTCTATTTATTAGCGCGCGCGGCGTTCTTGGAACAGAGCGTATGCGTACTGGAAGCCAGCCGAACGCTTGGCAAAGGCCCGTGGACGAGCTTCTTCAAAGTCGCCCTGCCGCTGGCGCGACCATCCATCGCGGTGGGCGTAAGCTTAGTGATGATGGAGACGCTGAACGATTTCGGCACCGTCGATTTCTTTGCCGTTCCGACCTTCACCGCAGGCATTTTCGACGTGTGGCTGAACATGAACAGCCCATCGGGCGCAGCGCAATTGGCGAGCATGCTGTTGATGTTCGTGATCGTCTTAGTTGGGTTGGAACGCTATGGGCGGCGCAAGCAGAAGTTCCACCACACTTCCACCCATATCCGTGCGCTGCCAGGCTTTCAGCTTTCCGCACCTGTGGCGACGTTGGCGTTTTTCGCCTGCGCCATCCCCGTGACCTTGGGTTTCATCATCCCCGCCTGGGTGCTTGGCATGTACGCCATGGACTTTTATCAAGATACTTTAGACGCCAATTTCTTGACCATAACCAGCCATTCGCTGCTGTTGTCGGGACTGGCGGCGGTCATCGCCATCATCCTGGGCGTGTTTCTCGCCTATAGCCTGCGTCTTGGCCAAGTGCCGTGGATCCGCACCGTGACCCGCTTTGCTGCGTTGGGTTACGCGGTCCCCGGCGCAGTGCTGGCGATCGGCATTTTGATGTATCTCGGCTGGCTCGACAACACCATCGACGGCTGGGCGCGGGGGACATTTGGCGTCTCGACGGGGCTGATCTTTTCCGGCACTGTGATCGCCGTGACGTTCGGCTATGTGGTGCGGTTTTTGTCTCTGTCGTTCGGTTCCGCCGAAGCGGGCCTTGGCAAAATCACCGCCAACATGGACGGCGCAGCGCGCACGTTGGGGGCGGGACCGATGTCGACGCTCAAACGTGTCCACCTGCCGATGATGCAAGGCTCGATCATGACCGCCGCGTTGTTGGTTTTTGTTGATTGCATGAAGGAACTTCCCATGACGGTGATCCTGCGTCCGTTCGATTTTGAGACGTTGGCGACCTTTGTGCATCAATACGCATCGGACGAACTGTTGCCCGAAGCCTCACTGGCGGCGCTGACCATCGTCGGCGCCGGGATCATCCCAGTCATTTTGCTCAGCCTGACCATCGCACGCGCCCGCGCAGGTCAAGCAACTCATGTCGAGGCACCCGCCCTCATCGATCTTGAGGAGGCCGCGCCATGACCACAGGTCTTGTTATGGAACGCATCCGCCACGCGTTCGGCGCGGCGGAGGTTCTCAAAGACGTCTCCCTGGTCGCCGAAGCGGGTAAGCTGACGTGCCTTTTGGGGCCAAGCGGCTGTGGCAAAACCACCTTGCTGCGCCTTGCCGCCGGATTGGAAACCGTTCAAGACGGACGCGTTTATCTGCAAGGCAAGATGGTCGCCGACGGCGGCGATGGCTTTTACCTGGCTCCAGAAAAGCGCGGCATCGGCTTGATGTTTCAAGACTACGCGCTATTTCCGCACCTCAACGTCTACGACAATATCGCCTTTGGCATCAAGGACTTGACGCCAGAACGCCGCCAATGGATCGAAGCGGGACTGGAACGCATGGGCGTCGCCAAGCACCGCAACAGCTTCCCCCACGTGCTGTCAGGCGGCCAACAGCAACGCGTGGCGCTGTTACGAGCATTGGCCCCCGAACCGCAAATTTTACTGCTCGACGAGCCGTTTTCCGGCCTCGATGTCACGCGCCGCGCACAAGTTCGCGAAGACACGCTCAATTTCCTCAAGGAATGCGGAGTGGCCGTGTTGATGGTCACCCACGACCCCGAAGAAGCAATGTTCATGGCTGATCACATCGTTGTTATGAAAAGCGGCAAGGTGGTCCAGGCGGGCACCCCGGTGCAGATCTATTTCCATCCTGTCGATGCCTTCGTCGCAGAACTTTTTGGACCCATGAACCACTTCGAAGGCGTCGTCGATAAGGGCCAATTAGAAACCCCCTTCGGCCCCTTCCCCATCCCGTCGATCCCCGACGGCGAACGCGCCCAGGTGCTGGTGCGCATGGAAGGCATCCGCGTCACCATGGGCTCGAACGCTGAGCCCCCCGAAGGCTGCTGTTCGACCACCGGACACATTGAAGAAGCCTATCTGTTGGGGCGTTCCAGCCACCTGCACATTCGCGTCCCGCGTACGCCCAATAAAGACGGCAAAGACGTGCGCTTGCACGTGCGTGTTCCCGGCGTGATGAAACCCGAAGAGGGCGCCGCCGTCAGCGTGTGGGCCGACCCCAAACAAGTGTTTGCGTTCGCCGTTCCTTAATTCCGCCCGGCAAGAATTGCACACCTACCCACAATGTCCTTGCTCCGCGGCAAACCTTGCCCAGGATGGCTTTGTAATAATCATTTAAAAACATACCATTACACCAATGCTATCCCTGGCACCCTTCTTGCTACATGAACTGTAGATTTTTGTGCGCGACACCCCCGTCGCGTGAGGACACCGTCAAGACGGAGAAGCCCGATGGCGATCTATGGCGCCTTTTCCACATCCGTGCTCGGCATGATGAGCCAAGCCGCTGCATTGCAAAACATTGGCACCAATGTCGCCAATGTGAACACCGGCGGTTTCAAGCGCATCGACACGTCGTTTTCGACCGTGCTCAGCAACTCCATGCAAAACCTTTCAGATATCGGCGGTGTGCGGCCCAGCAACACCTCGACGATCACCCAACAAGGCGCCATGGTGACCAGCAGCTCAGCCACTGATGTCGCCATCGCTGGCAAGGGCTTTTTTGTGCTCAACTCTCAACAAGACGGCAGTGGCCAGCAGCTCTTCACCCGTGACGGCAGCCTGGAAGTCGCCACCGTCAATGACATCAGCGTCGCCGGTGTCGGGGGCACAAACGTCACCACAAAAGATGGATATCTTGTTGATAAAAATGGATATTTTGTTCAAGGCTGGCCTTACACCAACGGCACCGTGACGACCTCTGGCACGCCCCAAAGCCTGCGCGTCGATCAATACGCCTTCCTGGGCCAATTCGAGGCGACCACCACCGCCACATTGGGTATGAACCTGCCCGCAAACGATGCCATTGGCACGGTGCGTCGCTATGATATTTCTCTGACCGACAGCGCGGGGGTCAGCCAAACGGATCAGCTGAGCTTCACCAAAACAGGCGTCAATGCCTGGAGCGTGACCAGCACCACATCGCAAGCCCCGGTGGCGCAAGTGGACACCGTAACCCTTGGCGGCACGGTCGGCGAAGTCGGCGACGTATACAACATCACCGTCAACGGGGTAACCAAAAGCTACACCACCATCGGCACGGAGGCGAACATCGACGTTATCCGCGATGCGTTGATCAGCAGCATCAATTCCGACACCAATATCAACAGCGCTGTGACAGCGGCTGCTGGCGCCAGCGGCGAAATTACCATCACCTCCGACACTGCGGGCACGGTGATCACCACCACAGCCAGCGCCACCCAGGGCCCCGCCAGCGTGGCTCAGGTGGACAATGTGACACTCACAGGCGGCATCGTTGCCGGCGATACATACTCCGTTAGCGTAAATGGTACCGCATTCACCGCAACAGCGGGCGGGGCTTCAACCCTAACCACATTGCGCGACGACCTGATCGCACAGATCAATGCCGACCCCACAGCCAGCGCGCTGGTCACAGCCGCGCCCGGCGGCGCAGGTCAGCTGGTGATCACTGCAGACACAGCTGGAACGCCGATCACATTAACCACAGCAACGACCGACGCGGGTGGCGCGCCAGCCAACGCGATTGTCGCCACAAACGTCACTGCCAACGTCACCGCCGTTGCGGACAACACCGCAACCAAAGCCACCACCACGGCCAACGTGACCAGCACGGTGACCAGCGCCGCAACGGCGCTGACATTCAACCCCAACGGACAGATCACAACGCCGACCTCCCTCAATCTGGCGCTGACGTTTGCCAGCGGCTCGACGTCAGCCATCACCTTGGACATCTCATCGATGTCGCAATACGCCAGTTCGGGTGACGACTTGAATGTTAAATACAGCAAAGACGGTTTCGCCTCGGCCAACATGCGCTCGTTCAGCTTCGATGAGGGCGGCAACGTCATCGGCGTGTTCGAAGACGACACCTATCGCACCATCTATAAGCTGGGGCTGGGCGTGTTCGCCAACCCCGACGGCCTGGACGCGAAAAACGGCAATGTCTACGCCATCAGCCCGGAATCCGGCGACGTCACCATCACCACAGCGGATTCAAACGGTTACGCCAGCTTTGCGCCCAACACGCGGGAACTGTCTAACGTTGATATCGCCGCAGAATTCACCAAGATGATGACCACCCAGACCGCCTACAATGCATCATCGACGGTGTTTAAAACCGCTGACGAAATGACCACCGTGGCGCGCGACTTAAAACGCTAACCGCCGCCTGCTCTCTAAAGCCCGGCACATTTTGCCCCCGCACGGCAGCCTCTGCCCTGCGGGGGTATTCTTTTCTCCGCCTGGACGTTAATTTTTATCAATTTAATCAACGCATTAAAGGCTCATCAGGACTGGCACGATATTCGCATCACATTACCCAAAGCGGCATCAACGCTGCACACGACATAAAGCCCGCAAATGGGCCCTGTAACGGGAAACGGAACGATGAACCGCGCACTTTCTTTCAAAACGCCAGCCGCACCAAAGACGCGCTTGATGTTTGTGCAAGCTCTTGGCGCAGGCCTGGCCGGTCTTGTCTTGCTGCTGCTGGTGGCCCTGACCAGTCCCGCCAACGCCGCATCGCGCATCAAAGATGTGGTCGATTTTGAAGGCGTCCGCGACAACATGCTGGTCGGTTACGGTTTGGTTGTTGGACTCAACGGCACCGGCGACACCCTAAAAAACGGTCACTTCACCAAGCAGAGCTTACTCGCCATGCTTAACCGCTTAGGCGTTAAGCCGACCCAGGCGGGTCTGGATTCCAAGAACGTCGCTGCCGTCATGGTGACCTCTTCGCTACCTGCGTTTTCATCCAAAGGCTCACGCGTCGATGTCACTGTCAGCGCGCTGGGCGACGCCAAAAACCTTCTTGGCGGCACGCTTTTGGTCACCCCGCTGCTGGGTGCCGATGGCGAAGTCTACGCCGTGTCCCAAGGCCAAGTCGCGGTCGGCGGCTTTAGTGCAGGCGGCGCTGGCGAAACCGTCACCAAGGGCGTTCCAACATCCGCACGCATCGCCAACGGCGCCATCGTCGAACGTGAGATTGGTTTCGACATGGACCTGATGAACAGCGTCAACCTGAGCCTGCGCAATCCCGACTTCACCACCGCACGGCGCATCGCCCAGGCGGTCAACGCGTTCCTCGGCACCACGGCGGCCAACGCCACCGACCCCAGCACCGTGAAATTGGATGTGCCGGGCGCGTATGCCAACAACGTCGTCAACCTGATCACCGACATCGAACAGCTGCGCATCGAACCCGACCAGATCGCGCGCATCATCATCGACGAACAATCCGGCGTCATCGTCATGGGTGAGAACGTCCGCCTGTCCACCGTGGCGATCGCGCAAGGCAACTTGACCATCCGCATCACCGAAACGCCGCAGGTATCTCAACCCGGACCGTTTTCGCAAACCGGCACCACCACCACGGTCGCACGCACCGACGTGCAAGTCGATCAAGGCCAAGGGAGCCAGCTCGCAGTGGTCCAAGACGGTGTGTCGTTGCAAGAATTCGTCAACAGTCTCAACGCCCTTGGCATCGGTCCACGCGACATGATCACCATTTTGCAGGCGGTCAAATCGGCAGGTGCTCTGCAAGCTGAAATCGAGGTGATGTGATGACCAGCGCTATGCAAATGGATGTGCAGACCGCCATGGCCGAGAGCCAGGTTCTGCCCAAGTTTTCCAAGACCGCCGATCTCAACAAGATCCGCGAAACCGCACAAGACTTCGAAGCCGTGTTCTTGTCGCAGATGATCAAGCCGATGTTCGAAGGCATCGAAACTGACGGGCCTTTCGGCGGTGGTCAGGCGGAAGGCATGTGGCGGTCCTTGATGGTCGATGAATACGGTAAATCCATCGCCAAAAACGGTGGCATCGGCATCGCCGACGCGGTGATGTCGGAAATGCTCAAATTGCAGGAGGCACAGTGACATGGACGCTGGAAAACGCATTGATGATCTATTGTTCATCACCAACGGTCTTGCTGACTTGTTGGAACAAGAAAACGCCGCCTTGCAGAGCAACCGTTTGGACATTGTTCAAAGCTTGCTGGAACGCAAGACGACTTTGAGCCGGGCCTATGAAATACGCGTTTTCGGTATGAAGCAAGAGCTCGAACACGAACAAGTCCCATACGACGAAGAGGATCTCGCCAACATCGACAGGCTTACAGAAGTCGGCCAGCGGGTTGCGATCCTCATCGAAGAAAACGAAAAATTACTGAAAGTGGCGCTTGAAGTCAGTCGTCGTTTCATGGCCTGCGTCGCGGACTCCGCAAAACATGCCATACCGGGCACCGGTGCGTATTCCGCCAATGGCGACGTTGGCCCCAACGCCTCTGCTGTTCAAAAACAGGCCACATCCATGGCCCTGGACGAAACGCTCTAAGGCTTAAAAAAGCCCATTAGGACACGCACCCAGAAAGGAAGCACTTATGTCCGGAAGTTTGACCCTAGCCCTGAGAACCGCACAAAGCGGTCTGCTCACCAACCAAAGCGCGTTGGACGCCGTTGCGCAGAACGTCGCCAACGTGAACTCGCCCAATTATTCACGCAAGATTGTGAATATGGAACAGCGCGTCGTTGGCGGAGTTGGGGCAGGCGTACAGCTTGCCGCCGTGACGCGTGCCGTCGATGAGGGGTTGCTCAAGAGCTTGCGCCTAGAACTGAGCGGCTTCAACCAGCACGATGCACAATCCAGCTATTACGGTCGCATGCAAGATATGTTTGGCGCACCTGGGGACAACACCTCGATCGCACACATCATGACCGAGTTCGGCAAATCTATGGAGGCCCTCACTCTGGCCCCGGATCAGTCGCTGGAACAAGGTGAGTTCGTCCGCCAGGCCAAAGAGGTCGCCAACAAGCTGACGCAGATGAGTTCTGGCGTTCAAGAGCTGCGCGTGCAAGCCGATACCGAAATTGCCGCCGCCGCCAGCGCCATCAACAGCCTGGCCAGCGAAATTTCGGACATCAACAACAAGATCATCCAACACTCATCAACCAGCGCCGACGTCACCGACTTGCGTGACAAACGCGACGCCAAACTGGATGAGCTGGCCGGTTACGTCGATATCTCGTACTTCTATCGCGGCGACGGCGACGTGGTTGTGTTCACCCGCGCTGGGCGCACGTTGGTCGACAATTCATCGCCAGCGATCACCCACCTTGCCGCAAGCACCGCAGCATCGACCACAACCCACGCCGAAGGTGATTTCAACGGCATCTACATCGGCACGGTTACCGCCGCCAACGACATCACCAACGAAGTCCGTGACGGCAAGCTCAAGGGCTTGATCGATATGCGCGACGGAACCTTGGCCGATTTGCAAAGCCAACTTGACGAGATCGCCGCAGAACTGCGCGACGCGGTCAACGCAATTCACAATCAAGGTTCTGGTTTTCCGGGTTCTGCGACAATGAGCGGCACGCGCGCTTTCATCAAAGCCGGAACTGCGGCGACTGTGCCAGCCGCCGGTGATCAGACCATCACCATGGGCAACAATTCTGATACCCGCATCACGCTGTTCGATTCCACCGGCAATCAGCACAACACAACCACCATCCAAGCGATTATGGCCGACGCCAACTTCGGCTCAGGCGCTGCGGCGGCAAACGGCCCTTGGAACATCTCCGAAGTGGCCAGCACCATGCAGGCTTGGCTGCGTCAAAACGGCACCGCCACCGCCACAGTGGCGGTCAGCGCCACCACCGGCAAGCTCGACATCAATCTCAATTCGACGACCTACAACATCGCTATGCGCGATGAGGTCAACACCGCGGGCACCGTGCCCGCCCCAGTCGGCAGCACGGCGGCCGACGCCACCATCCAGTTCGACGCCAACGGCGACGGCGTCATCGACGAAACGGTCAGCGGCTTTTCCAATTTCTTCGGCCTCAACGACCTGTTCGTCGATGACGTCGTCGACAACATCCATGAGAGCAACGTTATGGCGACCTCTTTCGCCGCCAGCGCTGCCACCCTGACGATTTACGACGGCACCACTTCAACCAACATCGCTGTGGCCTCAGGCGAAAGCCTCGCCACCATCGCCGCCAACATCAACGCTGCCACGGCGGCAGGCGTCACTGCGGCCGTGATCCCCGATGGCGCAGGTCAACGTTTGCGCATTTCAAGCAACAATGGCAACGCCATTACTGTAACCCAAGCCGCTGGCAACACGTTCCTTACCAACATCGGCATGCACAGCGGCGATGTTCGTGTCAGTGAGCAAATTCGTATACGCGAGGACATCGCTTCTTCACCAGGCCTGGTAACGCGCGGTACCATGCAGTGGGACGCCGCCAAGGGCGCAGCTGGCGAATATTATCAAAGTAAAGGCGACAACACGCTGATCAAAAGCATGTCGCAAATGTTCGCCACGACCAACAGCTTCGATGCTGCTGGCGGTTTGTCGACCACCACGATGACCTTTGTGTCGCGTTCGACCAACATCCTGACCAACAACGCGACACTTGCCGAACTAAGCGACAGTCAGCGCACCTATCAAGAAGATTTGAGCAACAGCCTTAAAACAAAATCCGACACGTTCAGGGGCGTTAACCTGGACGAAGAAATGTCCAACCTGATCTTGTTCGAACAAGGTTACTCTGCGGCCGCCCGCGTCATCTCTGTGATCCAAGACATGTTCGATGCTCTCGAACGTGTGATCCGGTAACTGATTCAGAAAGGAGACCCTGACCATGGCTGACCGGATTTCAAACTTAGCGACCAGCAACCAATTGATGAGTTACCTGAGCAAGTCGCAAAACCGTCTCATGGATTTACAGTACCGCATGACGTCGGAAAAGGTTTCGCCCGATTACAAAGGTATTTCCAAAAGCGCGCAGTATCTTTTGGGACTGGAATCAACCCGCGACAATATTGCCGGTTATATGAAAAATAACGACATCATGAATGTTCGTCTGGACATCAGCAGCGCGGCGATGGACGGCATTCAGACCAACGTCAGTGAATTTAAAAAATCACTCAAAACGTTCAATGGTCAATCCGGAAAAACCCAAACCAACATTAAAGAAATTCAGCAGCAAGCTTTTAACTCTTTGCTGTCGATGCAGGCTTATCTGAACACCTCCGTCGGCGGACGCTACGTTTTTGCTGGCGGGCGGACCGATACCGTTCCGGTGGACCTGAATCTGACCACGCTATCCGACTTCCAAGCGGCGTATGACGGCGCAACGGTCACCTATCCCACCACCCGCGAAGCCAACACCGAGAATTTCTCGCTCAACCGCGACACCACCGGCAAAAGCAACTGGCTGACCTTCCTACAAGATGGCGACGGCAACGCGGCGACGACAGGATCTAGCACCATCACGTCAACCAGTACTGGTCAGTTTTCCAACGTCAGTGCTGGGTCGACCATTGAAATCACTGGCACCGCAAGCAATAACGGCACCTACACGGTGGCCAGCGTCGACGCCACCGGTACAACCGTCACCGTCAACACCCGCATGCTGACCAATGAGGCCAATAATGCCGGGGCCAGCGTCACCGTTGGTCCCAACTCCGCAAACAACGTCGCGCAAGCCGACAAGATCACAATGGCGGGCACGATCGTTGCTGGCGATGCCTACAGTGTGACGATCAACGGCATCACCAAAACCGCGACTGACGCCGGCGTCGGCACCTTGGTGGCTTTGCGCGATAGCTTAATCTCGCAAATCAATGCGGACCCCGCGATCAGCCCGCTGGTCACGGCATCCGCAAGCGGCGCAGATGGAATCAGTTTGGTTTCGAAAGCGCCGGGCGTGCCCTACACCCATGCGGTCGCCACCACTGATGCCGGTGGCGCAATCGCTAATTCCATCGCTGTCAGCGTCGTTACCGCGAACGTCACGGCGGCCGGCTCCGTTCTGAACAGCACCAACTTTACCGATCTTTCGTTTGATCGTGCCACCAACCGCATGACAGTCGGCGCCGCCAGCCTGGGCACCAATGCGCTGTCTACGCTCACCGTCGGGGCGACCATCACCATTTCCGGCACCGCCCAAAACAACGGCACCTACACCGTCGCCGCCGTCGCCGCCAATGGCAACACCGCCGATATCGTGCCCAAGAAACTCACCGACGAAGGCACCGCCGCCACCCCGACCTCGACGTTCACCGGCGCACAGACGTTCGCCGTCGTCGTTGGTGGCGACGACACCATAACCGCCGTGGCCGGTGCTTACTCAAACGTGAAAGCAGGTATGAGCATCACCATCGCCGGTGCCACCAATGCCGGTAACAACACCAACTTTACAGTCACATCGGTTGCCGCTGACGGCTCGTCCATCAGTGTGCGCGAAACCGTGATAGCGGAAACCTCGGGTGCCGGCAGCACCGCCATCGTCAGCAATGCCGACGGCACCATCGCTTCGAAGAGCTACTATGCCGGCGACGATCTGACGGTCACCCACCGGGTCGATGAAAACCGCAGCTTGCAGTTCGACCTCAATGGGCTGGACCCAGCATTCGAAAAGGCCATTCGCGCCATGGCCATCATCGCCCAGGGCGAATTTGGCACCGAAGGCGGTTTGGACCAAAATATATCTCGGGTGGAAAATTCAATCTATTTGCTGGAAAGCGCCTACGATGGAACCGTTGCCGGGACCCCGCCCTATGGCACCGAACAGACCAGCAGCATCAGGGATTTATTGATCACATCCGGCTATCAAAAGGTTCTGCTCAACCAGACCACGGAAAGTCACAAAACCTACACCGGGTTTATTGAAGGCCAGATCGCGAACATCGAAAACGCCGATCCGTTGGAAACGATCACCCAACTTTTGGACGATCAGCGCGCCTTGGAAGCCTCATATCAGACCCTTGCGCGCATCCGCGAGTTGAGTCTGATTAATTATATGTAACGAACCGGCAATGAACGGGTGAGTATTGAACCTGGACACAGCCCTATGGAAGACTCTATCGTTATCGTCCTGATCAGAGTGCGGTAAGCCTAAGTCAAAGAGCAAATAGCGGAGCACAAATGTCTACATCGCCTTATTCTTCCGTACCATCGGCTGGTTCACCCAGCCATTCCGAAGCGTGGGCCCTTACCGAAGCCGCGCGTCGCATCGCTACGGCGCTTGAAAAGGTCGCAGCCGCCGATGACTTGGCCCAGCCCGCAGCACGGCGCGATTTGCGCGACGCCATCCGCCTCAATTGGCGTCTGTGGACCATTTTTCAGGCCGAATTGACACTGGAAACCAACCCTGTTCCCTTCGATTTGCGCCAAAACATGCTGACGCTGTGCCAGTTTGTGGACAACCACACCATCATCTGCATGAGTGAATTGAATCCTGAGCAAATCAAGACCCTGATCGACATCAACCGCAACATCGCTCAGGGGCTGCTTGAAGGCCTCAACAACGCCCCGCAAAACACGCCCGAGCAATCGCAGCAAAGGCAACAGGACGAACAGCCAGCCACCAACAGCGGCGGCACACTCAATACAAATGCTTAAGCGCTTCGCTTAAGCCCCCAACGCCCCCCGCAAGCTTGTCCTATTTGCTCAATAATGCTATAGTTTCCGCGTTGCATAGGAAATGCCCAGAAGGGCGATGTGAGCACCTGTACAGTGTTCGTAGTGGAGATTGGGAAGAATGCCCCTGCCAAATGCCACAGATACCAACATCGGGACGACGCTGGCGCGTGTTTCCGCGCAGAATTTTCGGTTTGGTTTTGAGCAGCAGTTCAACCAAATCCAAAACACCACCATCCGACGCATCAACAGTGAAATCGACAAGGTCATCAGAAATGATGACACGCCCAGACGCCTTGCCGCATTGGAACGAGATTACAACAATCTTGAAAAAAACAAGGGTCTGATTGACAGTTTCAGCTTTGACATGCGCTCCAACCAGTTGCGTTTGGCAGACATGCAGACCAAGGTCGCAGATGCCATTGCCGCGTTCTCCACTGTTGATGACGACACCAATCTTACAGCCGACGAAGTCACCTCACTCACGGCCAAGCGCGACGAACTGATCAAAGAAACGTCGGCGCTGTTGCTGTCGATCCATCCCGATATCTCGACCCCTTACGTGGTTCGCGACGTTAAGAACATGTACGATACACTCAAGGCCATGGATCCTGTCGCCGGTGCCGTCGATGCTGCCGGCACCACGATCCCAACCAATGGAAATCGCCAAATCCTCGACGATTTGACCACGTTCAGCGGATTGATTAATACCGCTTATGACGTCACCACCACGACATCGGAAAACGCAACGGGTATCTCCCTCGACATTTCAGCCACCTTGGCCACGAAGCTGTCGGACATGACCCTGTTGTCGAATGTCGAACTGCAGCGCCGAGAAGGTGAAATTGAAGATATCAAATCCAAATACGGAAATATCCTGAGGGTTATTTCCCTATCCTTTGAAGCCCGCATCGCCCAGATGGAAGAATTGAACAAAGCGGCTCAAGGATGGGAAATTGAACCAGGCTCCATTATGAACTTATTTGCTTAAACGTCCCTGCGTTTGCGAGCGCCCCGGCAAAATTCAGCATCACTTACATTTTAGGATCAGACGTGCCCCTTCTTATCGACTTCAAATCCGGTGACAAGCTGATTATCAACGGCTCCGTTCTTGAAAACATCGGCGGCAACACAAAAATTCTTGTCCACAACAACTCAGCCATCTTGCGGGAAAAAGAAGTCCTGTCCCAAGAAGATGCGCAGACGCCCGCTTCGCGCGTATATTTTGAGCTTCAGGGCGCATATATCTTGCTCGACCCGGCAGAACGTGACGCCAGCCTTGCGCGCTTTGATCAACGCCTCAACGAATTCATCGCCGCCTGTCCCAACGCTTTGGACATCGCCCTTAAGGTACGCGAACACGTTGAAAATGATCGCGTGTACAAGGGCCTGAAAGAAGCGCAAAAGCTGATTAAGTACGAATCAAACGTGCTGCATCAATTCAGCGAACAGCTGAAGACCTTTTTGGCGGAAAACGAACCCAATCACGATACGCCCGACGACGAAGCCTCCGAGCAACTCCAAGGAGAGGCCCCTTAACCCCTTTAAACATCCCAGGAAGAATTCATGGATATTTTTAAAGGCAAAGCCGTTCTCATCACTGGCGGCACGGGATCATTTGGTCAAAGGATGGTTCGCCAGCTTTTGGCCGACGGCCACACCAAACGTGTGATTGTCTATTCCCGCGACGAACTCAAGCAATACGAAATGAGCCAAGCGCCCGGCATCGCGGGGCACGATAAAATGCGCTATTTCATCGGCGATGTGCGCGACCGCGACCGCCTCGAAATGGGCATGCGCGATGTCGATATCGTCATTCACGCCGCCGCGCTGAAACAAGTTCCCGCCGCCGAATACAATCCTTTTGAATTCGTCGCCACCAACATCATCGGCGCAGAAAACGTCGTTCAGGCAGCTCTGCGCGCCGGGGTCGATAAAGTCATCGCGTTGTCCACGGACAAAGCTGCCAATCCGATCAATTTGTACGGTGCGACCAAGTTGGCGTCGGACAAAATTTTCATCGCCGGAAACAATCTTGCAGGTAGTTGCGGCACGCGTTTTTCGGTGGTGCGCTACGGCAACGTGGTTGGATCGCGCGGCAGCGTCATTCCGTTTTTTAAAAAACTCATCGATGAGGGCGCGGACCACCTGCCGATCACAGATGAGCGCATGACCCGGTTTTGGATCACACTCAAACAAGGCATCGATTTCGTCACCGATTGTTTGAACCGCATGCATGGCGGGGAACTGTTCGTTCCGAAAATTCCATCCATGCACATCACCGACCTGGCCCACGCCATGGCTCCAGATCTACCGCATAAAATTGTCGGCATCCGTCCCGGTGAAAAACTCCATGAAATTATGATTACGCAAGATGACGCACGAAACACAGCCGAAGTCGAAAATGGCTACGTCATCAAGCCACCGATTAGCTTTTGGCAAGGCGCGCAAGAAACCCTCAGCCTCGGCACGCCTGTCGCGGAAAACTTCTCCTACGCCAGCGACACAAACACCGAATGGGCCAGCCACGCGGACTTGCTGGCGATGATTGGGGAACACGTCGATGACTGAGCCCTCAGGCCTGTTCGCCACTCCTGGCGCGCCGCCTTTTATCGCCGAGGTGTCGAGCAACCACCACCGCGATCTTGATCGCTGCCTCACGTTCATTGAAACGGCACACCGCACCGGCTGTCGTGCGGTGAAATTTCAGCTGTTTCGCATCAATGAATTGTTCGCACCCGAGATTTTGAACAAAAGCCCAAAGCACCGTGCACGTGGCGAATGGGAACTACCCATCGCATTCCTCCCAGACTTGGCGCAAAAAACCCACGAGCTGGGCATGCTGTTTTCATGCACGCCGTTTTATCTGGATGCCGTGGCTGAGCTGGAACCGTATGTCGATTTTTACAAAGTCGCATCTTACGAATTGTTGTGGGACGATCTGCTGATCGCCTGCGCCAAAACCGGTAAACCCGTGACGCTATCCACCGGCATGGCGACGATGCAAGAAATCGCCCACGCCAAAGACGTCACCTTATCGGCGGGCTGTCGCGACCTGACGCTGCTGCAGTGCGTGTCCAGCTACCCAACCCCGCCCGAACAGATGAACCTCGCAGCTATCAACACGCTCCGCTCCACTTTCGATGTACCTGTGGGCTTATCTGATCACTCGGTCGATCCAGGAATCGTCGCGCGCGCGGTGCACCACTTTGGCGCAGCGGCGGTGGAATTTCATCTCGACCTGGATGGGGAAGGCGAAGAATTTCCCGCTGGCCACTGCTGGCTACCCGACCAAATCGCTGCGGTAATCCGTGACGTCAACAGCGGCTTTACCGCCGATGGCGACGGCATTAAACAACCGACACCGTCAGAAATCGCCGACCGTGATTGGCGCGCTGATCCCACAGACGGTCTACGACCGTTGCAGTCCATCCGCCAGACCTGGAACACTTAAAGTGAAGAAAACCGTCGCCATCATTCAGGCTCGCATGGGCTCTTCACGACTTGCCGGAAAAGTCCTGCAGCCGGTGGCAGGCCGTCCGGTGCTTTGGCATGTCGTGCATCGCCTTAAAAAGTGCCGTGAACTTGATGAAGTGCGCATCGCCACGACCACCCACAGCCAAGACGACCCTATCATCGCATTTGCCAAGCAAGAAGGCGTACCGGTCACACGCGGCTCGGAAGACAACGTTTTGCAACGCTACCAGTTGGCGGTTGATGAAAGCCAAGCTGATATCATCATCCGCGTCACTGGCGATGCGCCGCTGATCGATACAACCATCATTGATGTGATGCTGGCGAAAATGCGCGAAACAGGGGCAGACATCTGCGGCGGCGGTGGTCTGGACGCAGACGTCATCCACGAAGGGTTCTCGGTTGTGTCGCGTAGGCTGTTTGACGAACTTGTCCGAAACGGCGGCCACGACCCGTCGGTGCGCGAACACGTCATCTATAAATTCGATGAGTACGTTCCCGATCTGGTGCCTTCAGTCATCACCTTCGATCCCCGGCACTTTTTCAAAGGCGCGCGGATTTCCGTCGATACCCCTGCCGACATCACGTTCATCGACACCCTCTACGATAAACTGGAGGCCGAGCCCGGCGAGATTGACCTGGGCGATGTCGTCGACTTGCTCAAGCGTGAGCCAGAACTTATGCGCATCAATTCCCACGTGCGCCAAAAATTGGGCACCGAACGATCTTACGAATTGCTGATGCGGTGCGATGGCGGGCATGAGCTCGGATTGGGTCACGTGATGCGCTGTATATCTGTCGCCAAAAGCTTGCGTGACAAACATTCCATCGGCATCCGCTTCGTGATGCTCGATTTTAATGGGGTCGAAAACCACGCCCATGAACTGGTAAAACGCGAGCACTTCGCCCTGGATCTCATCGCCCATGATGGCGATGAAGCCGATGCAATCACCAAATTGATGAGCCATGATCGGGTCGCGGGTGTGGTGCTCGACATTCGCACTTCGCTCAGTGTCGATGCAGTTCATGCGTGGCGAAATAACGGCAAAGTGTGCGCTTCACTCGACGATCCGTCTGAGCGCAGACTGGCGTGCGATCACGTGTTTTATCCGCCGGTTCCCCAAGTCGATGACCTGGAGTGGTCAGCGTTTCCAGGGACCCGTCACATCGGCTGGAACTGGATCGCCTTGGGACCGTCGTTCCATCGCAGCTATCAACCCCAAAGCAATGACGTTCCCAACGTCGGCGTCATCATGGGCGGTTCGGACACACATGGCCTGACGTTGAGCGCATTGTCCGCGCTTTCAAAGTGCCATAGCGAATGCGCTGTTCACGTGGTACTGGGCAAGGCCAGCCAAATCAATGACGAAGCCCGCGCTTTGGCCCATGAAACCGGGCTGGTTGTGACCTTCCACCACGATGTCAGGGATATGGCGGCGTTTCTTTCGATCCTCGACATGGCCATCGCGTCTTTTGGCGTTAGCGCCTATGAGCTGGCCGCCAGTGCCGTGCCAACATTGCTTTTGTCCATCAGCGACGATCATTTTCGTTCCGCTTCGGCGTTGGACGACGCAGGTGCCGCGCGTTCATTAGGACTTTCCGACGCGGTTTCCACACATCAACTGGCGACGGAAATCGATGCGCTGCTCAATGACACGGTGGTGCGCAACGACATGGTCAAAGCGGCACGGCGGCTCAACATCCATCAAGGTGCCGACAACATCGCGGAGACCTTGCACGATGCACTGAAAAACATGCGCCAATAATTAGCCTGCGCTTAAGGTGACGATCTCAACATCCGGGGACGCGAAACGGTGAATAGTTGTGGAAATTTCACTAACAAAGGTTCCTGACGCCACCAAAAACACATCGACGCCGCAGCCCTGAATATCTTCGGGATTGTGGATCGTTTTGCCCAAAAACGACTGGCCCCATTTTCGAGGGTCGCCGTCGAACACCATATCAAATGTAAGCTCACCGCCCAACGCATCGACCAATTGCGCGGCGTAACTGCCCGCGCCGTACAAGGCCACCCGAGTGCCGTCTTGAAGCCAGCGGTCAAGACGCTCAGCAAGCTTATTGCGAATGGTGCCGACAAGCTGCTCACGGTTGGCTGCATAATCCTCAACCGCTTGGCGCACCAGTTCGCGTTCGTCAACGATCTCTGCGTTTGCCAAGTCGGTCCAGATTCCGGGCCCGCGCGCGGCCAAAATGAAGAGGCCTTTTTCCTTACCGAAACGGGTTTCCCAGTGCACGTCTCGCCAGCCATTTTTGCGCAGAAAAGCACTCAAAGTTTGGGCAGTGAAGTGAGAAACATGCTCAATCTCAAAAAACTCCGCCAGCCCCAGTATCGGGTATCGAGTATTGGGCACCGCAACCACCAGCAAGGCGTCGTCTTTGGCGATGCGGTTGATCTCTTGCATAGCCATGTTAGGGTCCCAAATATGCTCTAAAACATTCAAGATGGTGACGACGTCATAGCCACCGGGTTCCAACGCGATAGAGCCGAAAAAACCCTCATGAATGGTCAAGCCATCCGTGCGCGCTGTGCCGGCGGCATTGGCTGATGGTTCAATCCCTTCAACTGTCCAATGCTCCGTATTCAGCGCATTGATGAACGAACCTACTCCACAGCCAATATCGACAAGACGACCATTTGGTCGTTGTTTCAAGATTTCGCTGATGTATTGCGCCAAAAGGGTGCTGCCCTCGGTTAAATCCCCCCCAGACTGCAGACTGCGAAAAACTTGCCCCGAGCCCTCATCCAGCTCACCATAATGACGGATATAAGCTTGTTGTTCAGGTCTCGGGTTGGAAAAAATGAACCCACACGCCGTACATTCGCAGATCGAATTGCGCACACCGGCAAACAAACCGCTTTGCATGGGCGAAGATTGATAAAGGGGCCGATTGTCTGTTCCACCGCACACCGCACACGCAACAGTTTCCAGCAATATCTTTGGGGTCATATGCGCCAAACTCATACATCGATCTCACGTTAGCGTATTCAGCCACAAATGAAATACGCCTTGTTATTAAATGACTACAGCCTGTATCATATAGGTCTTGGGTATTTTTTCAGAAGGAAAATATCTTCTTGCTAACCATCCGCAGAATACGGCTATGGACTTGAAAAATACAATCATCAGCGACCCTTCAGGTTTTGAAGAAATCGCATCGGAACTTCGTGATCGGGGCAAGACCATTGCGCTGGCGCATGGTGTGTTCGATCTGCTGCACATCGGACATTTGCGCCACATCAAAGAAGCCGCATCCCACGCCGACACCCTGGTCATTTCCATTACTGATGACGCGTTCGTCAACAAAGGCCCCGGACGCCCGGTTTTCAACGCCCATATGCGCGCCGAAATGCTTGCCGCACTGGATATGGTCGATTACGTGATCATCAATCACGCCCCCACATCGGTTCCGGTGATCCGCGCGGTGCGACCTGACTTTTATGTCAAAGGCCAAGAATATTCATCCGCAGAAGACGATGTCACCGGCAACATCACCGACGAAGAAGATGCCGTAAAAGCCGTGGGTGGAAACATCTGTTTCACCGGAGACATCGTGTTCAGCTCATCAAACTTGTTGAACTCATACTTTGATGTGCTGACGCCCGACCTACGCGCTTTTTTGGCTGATGTGAAGCAAGAACACAGTCCTGAAGAGATCATCGCATTGGTCGAAAACGTCAGCAAAATGCGCGTGCTTTTGGTCGGCGACGCGATCATCGACGAATACGATTACGTCTCGCCCATGGGGCGTTCGGCCAAAGAAAACATCATCGCGACCAAGCATCACGACCGCGAAGTGTTCGCCGGCGGCTGCTTTGCCGCAGCAAACCACGTCGCCGGTCTATGTGCGGAGGTTGAGCTTCTAACGTGCTTGGGCGCGCACGAACCGAACGAAAAGCTGATCCGCAGCTCGCTCAAAGACAACGTCACCTTGACCACCGTGGTCCGCGACGATGCGCCGACGACGCGCAAGCGCCGCTATCTCGATCGCAGTTATCTGCACAAAATGTTCGAAGTTTATCACTTCAAAGACACCCCCTTGGCCAAACCCTTGCAAGACGAATTTGACGCCCTGGTCGCTGAAAAAGCCAAAGAATACGATCTGGTGATCGTCACTGATTTCGGCCATGGCTTGATTGCACCATCGACCATCAAGGTGCTTGAAGACAACGCCAAGTTCCTGGCCGTGAACGCACAAAGCAACAGCGCCAATTATGGTTTCAATTTAATCACCAAATATCCGCACGCAGACTTCGTATGCATCGATGCGCCCGAAGCGCGTCTAGCGTCCGGCGACAAACACGGCGATATCGAAGGCGTTACCCTGACCCGCCTTGCCAACACGCTGAGCTGCGACAACATCATTATCACCCTGGGTAAGGCCGGGTGCCTGACCTACGCCCGCGATCACAAGACGAACACCATCCCGGTGTTTACCAGCAGCGTCATCGATACCGTCGGCGCGGGCGATGCGTTTTTCGCCATCGCCGCCCCCATCGTTGCCCAAGGTGCGAACTTGAAATTGGCAGGCATCGTCGGCAACGCCGCTGGGGCTTTGAAAGTCGGCATCGTCGGGCATCGCAACTCGATAGAAAAAGCATCGCTGATTAAGTTCCTCACCGCCTTGTTCAAATGATTGAGGTTGGACCATGGACACCGTATCGCTGATCCCCGCACACGAACAACAGCTTGGCCAAAGCTTCATCGATACCGGACGGATCATCATCGACGTCGAGGATAAAGGCGCGCTTGAACGCATCCAGGCGCACGTCGTCGATAGCGCCGTGAGCGTGCTCAATTGTCCGATGCCAGATGATGCGCAAACGTTTCTCAATACCATTCATGAGCGCGTCACCGTCGAAAAGCTCAATGACTTTCGCCTGCACGTTTATCGCACCATGAACGAGCAAAGCTGGCTGCGCCCGGCCTATTACGCCTTGGTGAGCAACGCGGTACATACCCTAATCGGCAACGAGCTGGCGATGCAAAATCGCGTCAATCTTTCCATTCAGCTGCCCCAAGACGACAGCTCCTTGCTGCCCATTCACAGCGACGTGTGGAGCGGAGACTCCCCTTATGAGGCCGTCGTGTGGCTGCCGCTGGTGAACTGCTTCGAGCGCAAGTCAATGTATCTCGCCCCGCCCCTCGCCAATCAAGCCCTACATGATCGCTTAGATGAATTTGCCGACAAGACAAGCGACGATCTGTTTTACGCCATCGAAAAAGAGGCCGAGTTCCTGAAAGTGGATTTCGGTCAGATCGTGGTTTTCAATCAAGCCTTGGTGCACGGTAATCGCATAAACACGGTGAACGAAACACGCTGGTCGATGAATTGTCGATTCAAAGGGTTGACCACGCCCTATGCGGATAAAAAGCTCGGTGAGTTTTTCAGCCCCATCACCATGCGTCCGATGACGCATTTGGGCATGGCTTATAAAATGCACGAAGGCTTTCCCGATGATTAAGCGCAAGAACGGATTTCGCGGTTACATCGGCAGCCGCGCCTACCATGGCATATCGACGCCCCAGCACATCCAAAACCAGGTCATCCGTGATTATTGCAAAACTCATCAGCAAACTTTTTTGCTCAGTGTGACCGAATACGCCATCCCCGGCTGCTACATCATGCTCAACACGGTGGTGGCAGAACTGCCGAAACTGAACGGCACGGTCATGTACTCCGTCACCATGATGCCCAAAAATGCCGCGTTCCGTCAGCGCATCTATAAGGCCGTTCAAGCGAATGCAGCGTCGCTTCATTTTGCCTTGGAAAACATCAGCGCCCACACCAGCGCCGACTTCACCGCCCTTGAATATCACATCACACTTAACCGCGAGATGGAAATACCAACTGTTCTCAAATAACCAAAATCAACGGAGACCCGGCCATGCGCGAAGTCGATTTCATCACAACCATCCACACATCGACGAAACGCGATTACCTGCAACGCGTCACCGAACACGACAAAGCCGAATGCGCCGAGCTTGCGCGCCAATGGGGATACGACTATTGGGATGGCGCACGCCATCACGGTTTTGGCGGTTATACATATGACGGACGCTGGCGTGCGGTGGCGGAAAAAATCGCCGCGCACTACGATCTCAAAGCGGGCCAGAAAGTGCTCGACGTCGGCTGTGGCAAGGCTTTCTTGCTGTATGAGCTGACCCAAGTCGTGCCTGGCCTGGAGGTCTCTGGAATTGATATATCCAGCTACGCCATCGAGCACGCCAAAGAAGAAATGAAGCCGTTTCTGAGCGAAGGCAACTGCACCGATCTATCAATTTATGACGATGGCGCGTTCGATTTGGTTTATTCCATCAACACATTTCATAATCTGTTGAATTTTGAGCTGCAAAGCGCGCTCAAAGAAATGAACCGGGTTGGGCGCGACAACAAATACATCTGTGTCGAGGCATACCGCAGCGAACGCGAAAAGGTCAATTTGATGTATTGGCAGCTGACTTGCGAGGTCTTCTGGCGACCCGAAGAATGGCTGTGGTTTTACCAGCAATGCGGCTACGATGCGGACTACAGCTTCATCTACTTTACGTAATTTGAAAGCTGTTGGATCAGCGCCAAATTACACTCAATCATATCTGTACGCATGCGGTTCATGCCTTGGGCTTGCTCAAAGGCATCGACGGACAGTGCTTTTTCAGCCAACTGGTCCATCTCACCCCATTCAACGGCTACGCCAGCATTGTACTTTTCCATCAGATCGGCGCAAAATCTCAAACTTGCGTTGGCGATTACAGGAACGCCCGCTTCGACGTAGCCCATAAAGCGATTGGGCAAACCCGCCAGAGCGTTGTCGTAAGGAAATGTGTCCGGGTTGGCTTCGCTGGTGAGAACCAAGCCAAAATCAACATGGGTCAGCAAATCAATCAGAACCGGATAGGGCACACCCCTATGGTACTGAATACCCATACGGGCAAAGTTTTCCATGTAGTAGCTAAAGTCGCCATCCACCGCTTCGCTTCGATGCGCTGAATTGTAGATAGACACGCTAATGTTGGGACCGGACGCCAGTGTTTCAAACAAAGATATACTGTTATTGCACGCATTTTCCGAACAGATCGCTTCACCCGCGCGCCAGGTCCCTAACGAGCCTGCGAAAACGGTTTTCAGCGCGCCTGAATGCGGTGTACGCCCAGTATCTCCGAATGAACGCACGTGGTCGCCCAAGGCCGGATAATAGAGTTCGTATTTAGCCTCAAACAGTTCGACAAACTGATCCCACAGCTCTCCACCACATTTGCTGATAATGAGATCGGCAGCCTGGGTCAGCAGCAGTTCGCCGTCGCGCATCACGTCTAGGGTCTCTAGCGGGCAAGCATACATTTCTTGCAGAGCGGCGTTATTGAAGGTTGCGTACCAGTCGTACACTTCGGCAACCAACAAACATTGCGGAAGCACACGGCGCGCGATCAGGCCTAAGCTCTGGGTGAAAAACTGCAACGAGGTTTGGATGTAAACGGTACGCGGTTCATATTTCGCCAACAATTCGCCCAATACCGATTGCGCCTGACAGATGCTGATTGTTGGGTAAAATGCACTGTTCCAAAAATGTTGCGCGCGCCCCGAATATATTTTCAGTGTTCGATCTGCGGGAAATATCTCACTGAGGTGTCGTTCCGGCATCAGCGTCCATGGCTCACCGCCGGAACACACAATCACATGATCGACGGACTTTAAAAGACCTGAAGTCAAATACGTTTCAATTTGATCGTTGAGTTTCTGCACAAACGGTGCATGGCAAAACGCGATGTAATCTGGATTGTCGTAGATCGAAAAGATGCGATCACCACCAACACCGGCCTGCACCAACATCGAACGCATGTCTTTTTCACTGTCATGGTGGGACAGAAGATAAATCGCATCTTGGTCAAATAAGGTGTCGGCAATAGCGTAGACACGATGGCCCAAGTAATCTTCAACGAAGCGTGTATGGCTATCGACCACACCGACCACCTGGCTGCGTTCAATGCTTTGAATGGTGGGCATGATTTCCGCCGTGTGGCTACCTGCGCCGAACACAAACACATTTCCAGCAGGTAGCGCTTGGCGCAAGAACGCTTTGACCAAATCCATATCGCGCGGTGAATCGCGCCCGATGAGCAGTTGATCAAGTACGTCATCGATAACTAGTCCGTCTCCCGCAGCCCATTGACGAAGGCGTTCCGTGCTCTCGGCGATTCCTGTGATGGATCCGCGCGCTCGCATGGTTTTCCAGACTTGGCTAAATGGACGCGGACAAAATCCGGTAGCGGACTGTAACCGGTTGGAATCGAGAATAACTTTCTTGGGCAGCGGCTCAACAAAATTAACGTCGTCAATGGAACAGGGCTTGATCAAGTCTGCCCGACCGTTTTCTTCGGCCAACAGTTCGGCAAACGCCATCCGCGTTAAGTGCTCAGATGCAGCAACGTGATAGACGCCGCGCAAGCCTTTGCGTATGAAATCTTCCAACGCCACGGCGACATCATCCGCCGCCGTCGGGGTGATGTATTGATCGTAGGCCGCGGAGATGTGTTCCCCAGCATTGAGCGCACGCCGCCACTGGGCCACCACAGAGCAATCTTGATCGTCGGTGCTGTAAATCTTGGACAGACGCAGCACCAGATACGGCGCGGTTTGTCCTGCCAAGTATGCCTCAACTGCCGCCTTGTGCTCACCATAAGCGCTTTGCGGAGCAACAGGATCGTCTTCGCGGTAAGCCTGTTCACGATCCGCGAACACCGCGTCTGACGAAATGAATACAGGAACGATATTGCGCGATATAAGATCGGCAAGCACCGCAATGGTACGGTCCACATTGAACCTGCGGGTCTCAACGGGATTATCGACACACTGTTTGCGGCTGGTGATGCCACTACAGATCACTCCGTGACTGACGTTTTGAAACGCTTCATCGGGCAACGTCTCATTGCCGCCAAGATCAAATACGAAGTCTGCACCGATTTGATGAGAGGCCGTGACCAGCTGTAAACCCGATGCGGCGAAACGTTCGCACATCGCCCTGCCGAGCATACCTTGCGATCCGATAATGAGGATGCGCCCATCCATATCAAGCAATCACAGGAGCGAGATCGCGAAACAAGCCTGGCTTATCGTAAAGATCGTGGAACGATAGCGGGCCGTCGTAATCGGGGAAGAACGAATAGAACACCTCTTTGGAATGCGCGCGCATCATGTCCAACTCATCCAATGTAATGCCGACCATGCGGGCGTATTTTTCACGGCGATCCAGCGTTGAGAAATTGATCCGGTCCCAATCGAAAGCCCGCATCACGCCCATTTCGTATTGTTCGAATGCGTCGGTTTTGTAAAGTGCCACCGTGCGCTTGACCACTTTGCTCATGACTTCGGGGTCGAGGATATTGCCTTCTTTCAACACGGTGCGGGTCATACGCGTACCGATAATCGGCGTGGCGATGGAAAATACCGCGTAGTCGATTTCAGGATGGTCTTCTGCGAACTGCAAGGTGTCGAGAATTTCACCGCGCGTTTCCTTGGGCATGCCGACGACGAACATGCCGACGATTTCCAATCCCGCGTCGTGCGCCCAACCGGCGACGTTGTGGTGATGCTCGCTGGTCGAATGGATTTTGCCTGCGACTTCGCGCAACACCCGGGTGTTGCCCGATTCAAACGGCGCGATCAGACGGTACATGCCTGTTTCGGCCATGCCTTTCAGCAAGTCCGCCGTCATCGGCCACAACGGCATACCTTGGGCGACGAACCACGGGAATTTCAAGTTTCGGCGTACCAGTTCTTCGACGAAGGCTTCGGCTTCTTGGCTGGTGCTGGCGAACAAGTCGTCGAAAAAATGGATTTCTTCGATGCCATCAGCCAAGGCCTGTTCGATCTCATCCATCACCAAACTGAGCGGTTTGCGGCGATACGATTGGCGACCGCCGCGCAGATGAGAAACAGCGCAATACGAACACCTGAGAATGCAGCTGCGCGACGTCATGATGTCGCGGTAACTGGAATTTTTCTCCGGGTAACGAATTTTGCCGCGTTCCAAGATCGTGCGGTAAGCCTGTTTGTGCATGTCATCCAAAACGGAATAATCAGGAACCGGCAAGTTTTCCGGCGCGACTTGCGGATAGACTTCAGACGTTATCACCGCGCCGTCATTATCGCGATAGGTCAGGCCGCGAATGCCGTCCAGGCTAGCGTGATCGTTGAGCGCCGACACCAACTCACCAATCGACAAATCCGGCTCGCCGCGGATCGAAAAAGCGCATAGGCCGTCTTCGACCGCACGACCGGGGAAATTGGTCGCGTGCGCACCCGTGAGGATGCCCACGCTTTGCGGATTGGTTTTGTGAAGGTGCTCAAAGATCGCCTCACCCAGCCATTCTTCAGACGAGATAAACGTGTGAATGGATTGCACCACCACGAGCGCATCGGGCTTAAACTCATCAATCGCTGAAAACGCGCGCTGATTGCGTTCGCGCCTGGATGTAGATATCCCCAGATCGACAATGCGCACCGTGATGCCGCGACTTTTCAGATCGGCAGCAACCGTGGCCGGATCAATCGGCGAACATAGACGCTCATTTTCAAAGTCTGGCTTTCCGTCAGTGCTGGCTTCGTCTGAATCATAATCCACCAAGGGAGGAACGATGATCAGGAAATTTTCAATTTGCGGCTTCATTGTCATGGCTGCGCCTAGCTTTGTTGCCTATTTTAAAAAACCGCTGCCGGAACGATGATGCGCTCGGCACCCAGCGCCGTCACTCGCCCGACCAGAGGACGGGCATAGTCCGGTGCGGTGATTAACACTGCGGCCTTGGGCAAGTTCATGTCATCCCTGGGCGCTGATGTTTTGACCTTCAGCCCCGGCCAATATTTGTTTTGTCGCGATGGATCGTCATCCAGTACCGCTTGTAAAAAGCTCAAATCGCTTTTCATGAAATACGCCAAAGACGGCACGTTTTGCGCCGCGCCAAATCCATATATGGGGCGTTCGCCAAAGCCATTCAACACATCCATCAGACGCTGCATGTGCTGCTCGAACACGTCAAACAAGGTTGAAGCCTCAGCCAGAGTGTGACGTGCAAACAAGGTGCGCGCGTCGTCGCCGGAACCTTTGGTGAAAGCGATCATAATCGCCCCCCAATAAGGGGTATTGGTTTCATGGGACAGATATTTCCCACCGCAAGCCTCAACCATTTTGACGAACGAGTGCAGACTAAACTGCTGATAATGCTGATGGGTCAACTGATCAAAGCGCAGGTTGCCGAGGATCATTTCCGTGCCCGGCACCTGAATGATAAACACCGCATCGTCCGCCGCCGCGTCGACGAGGTGGCGCAAGGTTTCATGAGGGTCTTTGAGGTGCTCGAACGTCATCGACGAAATCACCAGATCGGGCTTGCCGTTAAGGGAGTCTTCAAAGTCCACCTGTTCGACAAATCCGCCAATGACTTCGATGTTGTCCTCAGAGGGCGTCTCTTCGCCGATCCAAATCGGGTCGATGCCAAAGACTTCGTCGGCCAAGTTAGAGACCTGGCGTAGCAAATACATATCGTTGCACCCGACTTCGAGCAGGCGCTTAAATTTGCGGTGCCCCGCGACCTCTTTAACATAATCGACAAACGCATCAATTCCCGCGCTAGCGGTGACGCTTTCACCGGAACGATGAAAGTATTTCGAATTGTATAGAATTTGCGGATCTACGTTGTTGTGCAGTTGCATGTGCCCGCACGTTTCACAAATCATCAAAGCCTGATCAACCGGTGCGATGCCCGCATCATCGGGGCTATCGACGAACACCCCGATCATCGGAAATCCCGGCATTTCAACAACAGTGGCGAGATTTTTGCCCAAGCACGCGGTGCAATGCGTCTGACTTGTGAAGGTCGGCTGGCCCATATCAATCGGCCTTTTTGGAAACGTCGAGGGATTCGACCAGCATGTTTTTCTCAAACGTTTCACGATCGATCAATGGCTGCGCGTCTTCGATCGGGCGTCCGGCTTTGAGCATCGGGAAAATGCGCTGGGTCGGCGAGAACTGCAGCTGGCACAGCACCGGACCTTTATGGGACAGCGCTTCATCTACCTTGGCGTCCATTTCTGCGTGGTTGACAACGTCGATGCATGGCAAGCCCATGGCCGTGGCGATGGCCAGATAGTCCGGGTCCGCCAAACCGCTGTCGGGGCTGGAGGCATGATGACGGCCATCCAGCCAGTCTTCTTGAGTTTGTTGAATGATGCCGTAGCCGTGATTGTTGAACAAGAAAATGACGATTGGCAATTGATAGCGCACCACGGTCAAAATCTCTTGCAGGTTCACTTGCAAGCCGCCGTCGCCGATGATGCAGATGATACGCTCGCCCGGCTTGGCGAAGCTCGCCCCGATGCTGCCCGCCAACGAATAGCCCATCGGCGAATTGTTAAGCGCCGACAACAGCTGTTGGTTTTCTTTTACTCGGTACGCCTGGAAGGTCTGAATCAGGTTCGATCCACAATCGGTGATGATGGTGTCGCCTTCACGGGTTTTGTCGGACAAGGAATCCAAGAACACATACGGGCTGACGTGATTTTGATCGGCGCGCATTTCATCGCTAACCACCGGAAATTCGGTGCGCCATGTCTTGATTTGATCACGCCACGGGGTGATGTCTTGAACCTTGGCGTTGTTGCTTTTGCGTTCCAACACATCGACGAAGTCTTTGACATCCGCTTGAATGGGCAGATCGACTTTCATGCCGAACACATCGAATTTTTCCAGTTCCGCAGCGACCAGTTCGACTACCACTTTTTTGGCGTCGCGCGCAAAGGTGCTGGCGGGCGTGCCGGTGGCGTGGGTATCCAAGCGCGAACCGATGGAGATCACCAGATCGGAATTTTGAATGGCGAAGTTACCGCGCCGGGTCGAGCTGATGCCAAACCCGCCGATGTTGAGCGGATGCGACCACGCCATCATGTCCATGGTCGCCCACGTCAAGGCCACCGGAACGTTGAAGCGTTCGATCAGGTTGAGAATTTGCTTTTCACATTTGCGGATTTTTACCGCAGCACCGAGCACGATCACCGGACGTTCGGCTTCGGCCAAAAGCTCAAGACACGCATCAACCTTTTGTTCCAACGCAGCGATGTCTTTTTCGGACTCAGTAGGCGGTGCGAAACCTTCCAACGTGGCGGGATCGACGTCCATACGCTGCACGTCATCGCAGATGTCGACCAACACAGGACCGGGACGGCCTTCGTTGGCCAGATAGACGGCTTTTTCCAGCTCATATCGGATACGCGAAGGATCATCGACCAACACCGCGTACTTGGTCAGCGGGCGAGCCAACTCGACGTGCGGGGCTTCTTGAAAACCCAATTGGCGAACGCCCGGCGCGTTGCTCATCAAACGCGGTGTGGAGACCTGTCCGGTAATGAACAGCGACGGTAAAGAATCATAATAAAGATTGGCGATGCCGGTCAAAAGGTTGATTGCGCCCGGTCCGGTCGTCGCCATCGCCACGCCCATGCCACCGGTGGTGCGCGCGTATCCATCAACCGCCATGGCGCAGGCTTGCTCATGGGGGTTGCAGACGTATTCGATATCTTTGTGCGCACCGACGGAATCGATCAGGTGCGCCACCGCGCCGCCCGTTACAACAAACGCATGTTTGATGCCCAGCGACGCCAGATAATCAGCAACGTAATCGGAAAGTTTCATCTTACTCGTTCACCTTAAAAACAGTCTCAATTAGATCAGACACGATAGCTTCTGATTTGGCCACCATCCACAGGCATGTTGGCCCCTTGGCAGAACGTCGCCAGTTGGGAGCACAACAACAACACCATCGGCGAGATTTCACGCTCAGTCCCGAACCTTTTCGCCGGGCAGCGTTCTTTCAAATAGTTTTCCACGTGTTCAGGGCGTTCGTCCTTGGCTAAATCCCACGAACCGCCTTCGGTATACACCGCACCCGGCAACACCGACGACATCACGATGTTGGACGGTGCCAACACCCGGCCAAAGCTATGCGAATACGCCGCCAGCGCGGCTTTCGCCGTGCAATACGTGATTGGGCCATTGTTTTCGATCGACGCGGTGGAGGCAATGTGAACGATGCGTCCCCAGTCCTTGTCTTGCATCATCGGCACTAGGTGCAAGTTCAGCTCGATCGCGACTTCAACGTTGATGCGCCAGATGCGCCGCCAGTCCGCGACGGAACACAGCGGGTCGCGAATTTCCAAAGTGCTGCCCAAGTTATGAACCGCAATGTCGATGTCGCCGAAATTTTCTTTCAGCGCCGCCATCAAGGTGTCGACGGAGCCTTCGGGTTCAAGGTCCAAAACCAAGCCGTAGTGACCTTTTTCGGTGCCACCCATTTCTTCAACCAGGGACGCAATGTCATCTTCGGTGCGACCGCACACGGCGACTTGCACGCCTTCTTCCGAAAGGTGCTTTGCAATCTCGCGACCAATTCCGCGGCTTGCTGCCGTGACCAGTGCACGCTTGCCCTGAATGCCCAATTCCATTGCCGTCTTCTCCTGCTTTCATAAATCTCAATATGGGCCCGTAAAAGTCGGGTCCGGTTGGTCACGCCACACACGGTTATCGATATCGGGCGGCAGCTTGCTTTGATCAATGCCAAACATCTCCATCACACCCTGCACCAAAGTACGCGCGGTCGGATAAAAATTGTCTGCCAAGGCTGGCGAGGTCGGCGATGGCGCAAACGGCAAACCGATCTTTTTTGGTGCATGCTTGAGCGCGCCGTGAGCTTTTTCCGCAACGATGCTGATCACTTCGGACGTCACGCCATACGGCAAATGATCAGTGTCGGCAACCATCAACGCGCCGGTCTTTTTTACCGAGTTCAAAACCGTATCTTCATCCAATTCAGTCAAATTGCGCAGATCAATGACCTCCGCATCGATGCCCATGTCGGCCAACATATCGGCGGCGCGCAAAGCTTCGATCACCATGAAAGACACACCGGCAATGGTGATGTCCTTGCCGGTGCGCCTGACGGCGGCTTTGTCGAGCGGCACCGTGTAATGGCCTTCGGGCACATCGCCGCTGATACCGTATAGCCAGCGATGTTCCAGCACCACGACGGGGGCATCGTCTTCAACCGCGGCGATCATCATGCCCTTGGCATCATAGGGCGTGGTCGGCATCACGACTTTCAGGCCAGGCACGTGGGCGAACCAACTGTGTAGGGCTTGCGAGTGCTGCGGTCCTTGCCCCCAACCACGGCCGATGATCATGCGGATCACCATCGGCGCTTTCATTTTTCCGCCGTACATGTAGTGCCACTTGGCGGCTTGATTGACCAGCGGTTCAATCGACAGCAAAGCAAAATCGACGCGCATGTGAACCACAATGGGACGTTGGCCCATGATCGCGGTGCCCAACGCCACCCCGGTAAAGCCGTTTTCGGCTGACGGCGTTTCGATCACGCGATCAGTTCCGTATTTTTCAACCAGCCCGGTGGTGGTTCCGAAAATGCCAGTCGGTCCCGGCACGCCCAGTCCCATCAGATACACGTCGTCATCGCGTTCCAGACACACATCTTGGGCTTCGCGAAGGGCTTCAAAGTATTTCAGCTGACGAGTCATGAGCCCTCGCTTGTCGGGTAAACATGGTCGAACAATTCTTCGACTTCGGGAAAGGGGCTGGACTGGGCAAATGCAAACGCCGCTTCGACTTCAACATCGACGTCGGCGCGTATCTGCACCAAGCCGTCCGCATCGACGATCCCAGCGCGCAAAAGATCTTCCGACAATTTATCGACCGGACAGCGTTCGTTCCACGCCGTCCACTCATCGTGGCTACGATAGCCCAAATCCAAATCGTTGTTGGGGCCGACGTGTTCTTTCAAACGGTAGGTTTCGAACTCCAACAAATACGGTCCGTTAGCGGCGCGAATGTATTCAACCGCCTCACCACTATGGGCGTAGACCGCCTCAGCATCGTTACCATCGACGCACTGCGCCGCAATGCCATGCGCGCGCGCCAAGTCGGCGATGGTGCGACTGGCGGATTGGCGCACCGACAGGGGCGCTTGCACCGAATACAGATTGTTTTCGCACACGAACAAAACCGGTGCGCTGTGCAATGAGGCAAAGTGCATGGCTTCGTGAAAGGTGCCTTCTTCAGTCGCGCCATCGCCGAAATACACCACCACCAAACCATCTTGTTTTTTGCGTTTTTTCGCCCACGCCGCGCCCACACCGACCGCCATGGTGCTGGCGAGAATGGGGGCAGAGCCCATGAAGCCGCATTCGATATCCACCAAGTGCTGACTGCCGCCCTTGCCGCGCGCACAGCCTGTCACCCGACCGTACAGTTCGGCGACAAAGGCGTTGAGATTGCCGCCCTTGGCCAGATAATGACCGTGGCTTCGGTGCGACGAAAACACCAAGTCCTCATCACCCAGCCACGCACTGATCCCAGCGGGCACTGCTTCTTGACCGATGCACAGGTGCACCGGGCAGCGCATTTCCCATTCGCTGTACCGATTGGCGATCTCTTCTTCGACCACGCGGATGCGCAGCATCTGGTGGTAAACCGACAGCGCCGTTTCAGGTTGTTTGCATAAATCCATCAAATTTATCACCCGGCAAAGTCAACGATGCGCTGACAGCCTTCCAACAAGTGTTGTTCTTCACCACACATCGATAGGCGAATGTAGCCGCGACCCGACGGTCCAAAATATCCGCCGGGACAAACGCACACGCCCGCCTCTTCCAAAAGTCGCGTCGCGACCGCTTCGCCGTCCTCATCGATTTTTGAAACATCGACGAACACGTAAAACGCCGCCATCGGCGGCACGAAGGACAAACGGTTGGAATGCGACAAGATGCTCGACACCGCTTTCGCCCGGTCCGCGACCACCGATGCGATGTGGCGATTGTACGAACCGTTTTCACGAAGATAGCGCGTGATGGCTTTTTGAAACATCGCCGGTTGGCAGGAAAAAAACAGCGAGTTGTGATCGCTGACTTTCGCCACCACGTGTTCTGGCCCCACCAAGCAGCCCATGCGCAAACCCGGCACCGCGCAATCTTTTGAAAACGAATAAATGTAAATGACGTTGTCCGCGTGCTTCAGCGCGGGAGGTGCCTCTCCGGAAAACACCAGGTTTTTATATGTCTCGTCAATGATCACCGCGATGTTGCGTTTGGCGGCTTCGGTGACGATTTCGTTTATGGTCGCCTCACCGATCACACTGCCCAGCGGATTGCTTGGCGAATTGATCATGATGGCTTTGGGACGGTCCGCACCATCCATCAAGGCGATGAGCTCGCTGACATCCGGATTCCAGTTGTCATCCTCATACAGCGGATAATATCCGGCTTTCATGCTCAACGCTTCGAGTGCCAGTGCATAAGTCGGAAAGCCCGGATCGGGGATCAAAACCGTGTCGCCGGGATCACCCAGCACAGTGAATATCTGCGAAATCAGCGCGTTTGCCGGTGAAATGACAACGTTGTCTTCGGTCAAATCACCGCCCGTTTCGGCGCTATAGCGTTCCGCCAACAAGCTGCGCAATTCACTATCGCCCGCCGACGGCGAATAGCCCATGGGCGGGTCCTCGGCCAAGTCGCGCAGAATCTCGTGCAGGTGCTGATTGGAAAAATTGGCGGTGTCGCCGATCTCAAGATGAATCACGTCGCGTCCCTGGTCTTCGAGGGACTTCGCCATCGCCATGAATTTGAACATGGGTTGCGAACGAATATGTTCGCTGGTGCGTGAGAGATCGATCATAAGCTAGCCTTTCTGGCCATAACATTCAAATCTGAGCCTAGCAGAACCCTCTGTAATTGTCTACAAACGCGCCCTCTTTCTGAGCAAACTACTCAGGTATTTAAGACGGCTGAGATTTGTCGTCTCCCAGATAGTTGAACCACGTTTTGGTCGCTTCTGCGATGCTGTCGGGGTCCCACAGCGGCGCCTCGCTCCATGCTTCGATATTTTCCAACATCAGCGCCACGCCTTGTTCAAACGGAACCTTGGTTTTCCAGCCCAAATCGCGGGCGATTTTTGAGATATCGGCATGGGTCGAATCGGGCTCACCCGGGCGTTTGGGCACGTAGGTGACGTCGCCGTCCAAAAGCTCAACCAACCGATTGACCGCTTGCGGATTGCCCGCACCGGCGTTCCACGCTTGACCTGAAATGTCGGTTTGCGCCGCCGCCCAAAAAGCCTCGGCGATGTCGCTGACATAGATGAAGTCGCGTGCTTGAGTGCCATCGCCGACCACGGTGAACGGCTTGCCCGCAAGTTTTTGTTTGAAAAACACGCCAAAAACAGCCCCATAGGCCCCGGTGGTGCGCACCCGAGGGCCATAGGCGTTGAAGATTCTTACCGCATTGCAGGGCAACCCGTACACTTGGTTCCAGTGAAACACCGCCTGCTCGCCCAAGTATTTAGAAAGCGCGTAAGGGTACTGCGGCTGCTTGGGCGCATCTTCCGGCGTTGGCACGTCGGCAAGGCCGTAACACGACGACGACGCGGCGTAGACCAGCTTTTTCACATTGTTGGCACGCGCGCATTCCAGCACCCGCACGGTGCCTTGCACGTTGACGTCCATGTATTCGACAGGCTGTTCGATGGACGGCACGATGTCGCCGATCCCGGCGAAATGAAACACGTACTCAGCCCCCGCAAATGCAGGATGATCGGTATCTAAGGTGCGGATGTCGTCCCAATAGAAGGTGACATCGCCGCCATCGGCGACATGGGCGAGATTCTTCTTGTGACCGCCCGCCAGGTTGTCGATGACGTTGACGTGAAAACCTTCACGCAGCAACAAATCGACCATATGACTGCCGATAAAGCCCGCACCGCCGGTAACGGCGGCGACGGGTTTGGCGCTCATTTCGCCCCCAGTTTTTTCATCAGACGCACGTTGTAGTACCAGTCATCATCCATGCTGTCTGGGATTTTTTCGTCGCTGAAAGCTTGGCACAGGTCGCGCACCGCATCTTCGATGGTGAATTGCGGCTCGAAACCCAATTCGCGGCGGATTTTATCGGAATTGATATGGTACGAGCGGATGTCGTCGCTGGGCGTGGTGACAATGTCGATCGGCGCTTTGCCGGGAAATTCTTCTTCGACCACCTTTTTGACGATCTCAGCGATCTCCATGATCGAACGGTTCTGATAGCCCGCATTGTAGGTATTACCCTGAATTTTGTCTGCCGGAAGCTCCAGCAGTAGGTGATACAGGCGGCACATGTCTTTGATGTTGAGATTGGGGCGCAACTGACTGCCACCGAACACGGTTATTTTTCCGTTGGTGATGGCGTGGTTGGTCAAGATGTTGACCGACAAATCCAAGCGCAAACGCGGCGCGTAACCACACACCGTGGCGGGGCGAATTGTGACGCAGGTAAAATCGTCGTCCATATACTTGAACAATTGCGGTTCGCACTGGCCTTTAAAATCGTTGTACAGCGTCAGCGGCAACAGTGGATGGTCTTCTGTCACATCGGGTTGATCGGACACGCCGTAGACGGAGCTGGTCGAAGCATAGACAAAACGCTTCACGCCGGCCTTTTTGGCCGCAGCGACCATCGGCTCAAACGCGTTCAGGTTGATGGTCGTAGACAGCGCTTCGTCTAGATCGAAGCTGGTGTCATTGGAAATGCACGCCAAATGAATGACCGCATCCACACCGTCGCAGGCCTTGGCGAATTTATCCGTATCGCGGATATCACCTTCGATCACAGTTAGGTTGGGGTTGTCTTTGGGCAGAAAATCATTGCCAAAATACATGATGTCGTAGACGACGACTTTGTGGCCGTTATCAAGAAGCTGAGGCACCAGCAAGCTGCCGACATATCCCGCGCCGCCCGTAACCAGGACGGTTTCGAATTGGTTGCTCATTCTGAACTCTCCTAGATCAACAAAATTGGCATTCTGCGTGATCGTAATGTAGCGCAAGACGCGCTGTGACTTGAAGTGATTTGTACCCCTTAAATGAAGGCCACATGGTCTTCATTGAGATTGAGGTATTCCCACAAGGTGGTGTTTTTGGCGTGACTGACGCAATGGTGCCGACAATCACGGTTTGGATTGATGCTTTCCAGGCGTTTGCGATTGGCGTCAGAAAACCAAAACGACTTAAACGTCGTGTGTTCGATGGAGCCTAGCGCGCCTGCATCTGTATAGGCCTTGTCCTGACATGTGTAGACAGACTGATCCGCGCCGATGACCGTCATCAGCTTGACCGACGGGCAAGACGCATACGGCTTGTCGAAACGTTCGCTCAGCGTGTGGAAGTGATTGACCACCTGAAAGTGTTTATCTGCAAGGGTTTGAGTTTGCTGAATTTGCTCTGAGACGCCTTCGACAAGTGGCTCGTGATAGGCATTGTTTTCGTGTACATCGTTGGACACCACCGCGGCGGACAGCTTGACGTGCTGCACCCCCGCCTGCTTTAGCGTGTCGCAAACCTCAAAAATGCGCTGGTGATTATCTTTGCCGATGATCAAGCTGATGCCCAGCACACAATCGCTCTCCCGGTCCTGAAAGGCGCGAATATTGTCCATCAGCTTGGTAAAAGCCCCCGCTTTCGCGCCGCGTGACGCCACATAACTGTCGTCGTCCCACGCATCGATGGATATGCGCACCCACGAGCCGTGTTTGGCGAGCACCTCGGCAAAGCGCCCTTTGAGATTCGCGCCGTTGGTCAGGCAGCCGATTTTGACGCCTGCCGCGCTCAAACGTTCAATCACGTCGGGCAACGGCTTGTACAGCAAAGGCTCGCCACCGCCTGAAAACGTCACCGCCTTGACGTCCATGGCGATCAGATCATTGACGATTTCAAACATTTTGGCTTCAGGGATGGCGTCGCTTTCCGACATGCCCCCGCCAAGCTCCAATTGATCGGCACGATACGCGCAATACCAGCAATTGTGGTTGCACGTGTTGGTCGGCTTGATGCGGATGTGAATGGGTGCGGGAACGCCGCCGTTCGCCACGGTTTGCAGCCGATCGGCGTAATGAAAGGCCTTCAGCGAACTGTATAGTTTGTCACCGGCCATGGCATGCTCCCTTCTGGAAATTGCCCGGATACAGCGGGGTTTCTTCCCCAAAATAGAATTTACGACCTCACATTACACCGTTTTGGCGCGCTGTGAAATCGAGAAGACTGCCTCCAACACGCCATTCCCGGTATTTTGATGATTAAACGAGACGAAAAGTGCTATGTTGTGGGATTGAACAGTATAAGTTCAGGTCATGGATGCGCAGTAAGCACGGCCATGGCTTCGAATTGAAGACAGACCAGCGTTAAAGGGTACTCATGAAGAAACATGACGTGCGCAACACACTCGGCGGTACAGCCACACTTGGCAGCATAGACTGGCTCGCAGAATGTTTGGGCCGAGCGCCGCACAAACCGTCACCTGACGAACATCTCGCGACCATGCGCAGTGATCTGGCCGAGACCGAAGCCGTTGTGATTTTCGGTGCGGGCAGCGGCGGACGGCGCACATATAAAGAACTGCGCGCGCGCAACGTCACGGTGGCGCACTTCATCGACAATTTCGCCACTGGCGATGTCGATGGCATCCCGATTTTCACCCCCCAAGACGCGCCCGACTGCGATCATCCGATCATTTTGGCCTCCACCTGGTTCGTGGATGTTTACCACCAATTGACGGCGGTCGAGCAACGCTACGCCAGCCGTAGAATCATCCCGGTGCCTGATTGTGCGTTCATCACCATGACGATCTTCGACGACATGGTCGGGCGGCCTTTTTTCGACGTGTTTGATCGCCGTTTGGCAGATTTTCAACGCGTGTATGAACTGTGGGACGACGACGCATCGCGCCTGACATACGCCCGCATTCTGGCTTACCGGCTGGGATTTTTTGTGCCCGAAAGCTTGCGCTCAAGCGATTTTCCCTGCCCGCCCGATGTTTATGAACAGACAGCAAAGCCGGTGCCGGAACTTCCCCACACCCTGGATGACGGCATCAAGCGCGCCATCGCCGCTACCTTCGCCCACCCCCATTACTGGCTGGACGGTTTCATAACCCCTCAACCCGGCGATGTGGTGTTCGACGGCGGCGCATGGGAAGGCGACACGACGTATTGGTACGCGCAGCACTGCCAACCATCGGGCCATATCTATGCGTTCGAACCGAGCCCCTTTAACTTTGACAGGCTCTCGCAAAACATTGAGAAAATGAATTGCACCGGACGAATAACGCCTGTGTGCCAAGGCCTATCGAGCGCCCCCGGTGAAGCCGTTTGGACGGAAATGAACGACGATGCTGGCACCTGCTCGCGCATCAGCAATGATCCGAACGATGGGCAGCGCATATCGCTGACTTCGATAGACGCCTATGTACAAAAACACGGACTTGAGCGCCTGGATATGATCAAAATGGATTTAGAAGGTGCCGACTTCGACGCCTTGCAAGGATCCAAAAACACCATCGCAGCCTTTCACCCCGACCTCGCCATCAGCATGTATCACAAGGCTGATCATCTGGTGGACATCCCGCTATGGATTCTCGAGAACTTCCCCGAGTACCGGATGCGCATCAGTCACAACCATGTTGGGGTGAACGAATCTATTTGCATGGCCACCGCGCGGGAAGGGGCCTGATATGGCGCATCGCTTGTTCAGCGACCGTGACGACGGCTTCGCCCGCTTTTATTGCGACACCAAAATTCTCACCTGTCGCGATGCTGAACAGGCGCGCGAAAAATCCGCGACAATCTTAGTGGACATCGAGCAGGTTCAAAACGTGCTCATCCTCACCGACGAGGGTGTATCGCAGACCCGGTTTTATGCAGAGGTCTGCCCCCACGGCCTCAACATCACGGTGGCGAAGCTCGGTTACGAGAGCAACATCGCCCCGATGCAAGCGGCCATAGACACTGCACAAGAACACAAATGCCAAGCCATCTTGGCCATCGGCGGCGGCAGCGTGCTTGATTCCGCCAAGCTCATCGCCGCAACGCTGGGCAGCGGCACACCCTTGGAAGGGCTCCGCGACACCAACGTGTTGGCGCGCCCGGCCCTCCCCCTGATCTGCATCCCCACCACGTTCGGCACCGGATCGGAATGCAACATGTACGGCCATCTGACGACGCCGGACGCCAAGATCGGTTTGCGCAAAGCGTGGCTGACGCCCAAGTACGCCGTTTTGGTCGGCACCCCAGCGTTGGAACTGTCGTCTGAGCAACGATACCTCACCGGCTTGGATGCCTGGAGCCACGCATTTGAAGCGCTCACCGTAAAACGCGAAAGGTCAGCGTTCTCAGATGCGCTTTTACGCACCGCTCTGGATCTACACAAAACCCATTTTAAGGCCTTCGTCGAAAGCCCCACGCCAGACAATGCACTGGCCATCGCTACGGCGTCGGCCATGGCGGGGATCGGTTTGAACAATGCGCGAACTGGCGTCATTCACACGTTGGCGGTAGCTTTTGCGGCACACTTTAAAAAGCCCCATACGCAAGCCATCGTACCGTTTATTGAGCCCGCGATCCATTTCAATTGGGCTGGCATCGCTGACCAATTCTCTACTGACGATGTGGACACGTTTATCGCTGATCTTCGCGAACACACCTTGTTTGGAGCGCACGATGTGATGTCCCAATGGGCCATGCATGTCAGCGCTGAGGACATCGCAGCCATGACCCATGCTGCAGAATCCGACACCGTATTGATCAAAGAAAACCCCTGCGACATCACGTCGCAAGATATCAGCCATTTATTTCAAAGCTCCCTCAAGCCCTGGATGACACCATGAACACTTCAATTGCCGAAGTTCCATTAAACGATATAGCGAGAGAAATTCGCCGCTTGTCCATCGCCGCGATTCATATGGCGAGATCTGGTCATCCCGGCGGCTCACTGTCGTGCGCCGATATTCTCGCCTACCTATATGGTCGTGAGCTAAAACTTACGCCCGACACGGTTGATGCGTCGAATCGCAACCGTTTCATCATGTCCAAGGGTCACGCCGCCCCGGCTCTTTACGCCGCCGCAGCGCAAATCGGTTTGATCGACGCGGATGAGGTTCTAGGTTTGCGCAAATTGGGTTCCGCCATGCAAGGCCATCCCCATGTGCTCGCCACGCCGTGGGCGGAAACCAGTACCGGGTCTTTGGGCCAAGGCTTTTCCGTCGCCGTCGGCACCGCATTGGGACTGCGTCACCAAAAAATATCCGCCCGCACATACGTATTGTTGGGCGACGGTGAAATGCAAGAAGGTCAAGTGTGGGAAGCCGCGATGAGCGCCGCGCACTTTAAGCTATCCAATCTGTGTGCCGTGATCGATTACAACAAAATGCAAAGCGACGATCTCAACGAAAACATCATCGGCCTCGACCCGCTGGCCGACAAATGGAAGACTTTTGGCTGGAACGTTATCGAGATTGACGGTCACGACTTCGACGAACTCGACGCGGCCTTTACCGCCGCGCGCAATTGCTCATACACCCCGACCGTGCTGGTCGCGCACACCATTAAAGGCAAGGGCGTCGGTTATATGGAAAGTGTGCCCACGTGGCATGGCAGCGCCACCTTGCGAGAAGAAGAAACCCTGCAAGCCTTGCAAGACCTTGGCCTCAGCAACGAAAGCGCCGCCACCTTGATCAATGCCAATGCCACGGGGGGAAACTAACATGTCCAACGCACCTCAACTGATTGGCAGCAGCGGTGATTCCTTGCGCGAAGCGTTCGGTCGAGCGCTCACCGTTCTCGCCAACGAATTTCCCGACGTGGTGGTCTTGGATGCCGACGTCGCGGGCGGCACCGGCTTGCACCACTTTCGCAAAGCCCACCCGGATCGCTTTTTTCAGTTTGGCATCGCCGAACAAAATATGTTTTCCGCCGCCGGTGGCATGGCCTCAACCGGTTTGATCCCCATCGTCACGACCTTTGCGGTGTTTGCTTTGCGCGCCATGGAACAAGCGCGCTTGTCGATTGCCTATGCGGAGCGCAACGTCAAAATCGTCGCCAGCCACCCCGGCCTGGACGTAGGCCCCGATGGCGCATCGGCACAATGCTTCGAAGATTTGGCGGTGTTTCGCGCGATTCCCAACATGACGGTGATCTCGCCCGCCGATCCGCACGAAGTCGCGCTGGCGGCGCGCGCCATTGTCGAACACATCGGCCCCGTCTACATGCGCACCGGACGCAGCGATGCGGCACGTATCTTTAACGATGAGTACAAGACATTTGAGATCGGCAAAGGCACGGTGTTGCGCGAAGGCAAGGACGTGACCTTGGTTGCGTGCGGGGTCGAAGTCGCGCGCGCCTTGCAAGCTGCCGAGTTACTCGCAACGGATGGCATATCAGCTGAGGTCGTAAACATGGCGACCATCAAGCCCATCGACCATGAACTGCTCAAAGCATCGGCACAAAAAACCGGCTGTTTCGTCACCGCCGAAGACCACAGCGTGATCGGCGGGTTGGGTGCGGCGGTTGCCGAATCGCTCGCCGCCTACATCCCCTGCCCAATAGAGTTCGTCGGCCTCAACGACACCTTTGGTCAGTCCGGTGAGCCGGACGAGCTGGCTGAACATTACAAACTCACCGCACCACATATCGCCGAGGCGGCCAAACGCGCCATCCAACGCAAAGGAGGCACAGTATGACACTGTCCGGAAAAGTCGCTTTCGTCACCGGCGGCAGCCGCGGCATCGGCAAAAGCATTGCGTTCGGTTTGGCCCAAGCGGGCGCAGACGTCGTCATTGGATTTCAAAACCAACAAGACGCCGCCGCCGAAGTGGTCCGCGACATCGAAACCCTGGGCCGCAAAGCCTTTGCTGCCCAGATGGATGTCACGGACCGCGCCAGCGTCAAAGCCGCTTTCGCTGCTAGTCAAGAGGCCCTCGGCAACACCGATATTTTGGTCAACAATGCCGGCGTCAACAAACCCACCGACTTCGATCAAATCACCGATGACGACTGGGACTGGGTTTTGGGGATCAACCTCAAAGGGCCGTTCATTTGCGCGCAGGAAATTCTCGATCAAATGCGCGCAAACGGTGGTGGCAGCATCATCAACATCGGTTCGGTCAGCGGCCAATACGGCGGCCCGCGCACTGCGCACTACGCGGCGTCGAAAGCCGGTCTGATGTCGTTGGGCCAAGTGATTGCCCGCTTTGGCGCAGCAGATGGTATTCGTTGCAACACCATCGCGGCGGGTTTGATCCAATCAGAAATGGCCGCCGCCGGGATGCAATCGGGTGCAGTGCAAAGTGCCGCTGAAAACATCCTACTCAAACGTATGGGCACGCCCGACGAAGTGGCATCTACGGCGGTGTTCTTGGCGTCCGATGCGTCGAGCTACATCACCGCGCAAACCATCAACGTCAATGGAGGCATCTACTTTTGACGCGCACCTTGCTCATCGTCGGTGGAGGAACCCAAGCCGTTGCGGGCATTCAAATGGCCCGCGATATGGGGCTGCATATCGTCATCAGTGATCGCAACCCAGAAGCGCCAGGATTCGCCTTCGCCGATGACCGCTTGATCGCCGATACCTACAACCCGGCGCAAACTTTAGTCGAAGCCTTGCGCTACAACACTGAGGTGCGGCCCATCGACGGCGTGATGTGCATGGCCACCGACGTGCCGTTGACCGTATCCACGGTTGCGCAAGAACTCAACCTTCCCACGATCCCCATCGAGGTCGCTAAACGCGCCATCGACAAGTTCGCCATGAAGGAAAAGTTCTCAGCGGACGGCGTCAACGTGCCGTGGTATGCGCGTGTTCACAGTGCAGAAGGGCTGCAACAATGCGTCGACAGCAGCATGCACCCGCTGATCGTCAAGCCGGTCGACAGTCGTGGCTCACGCGGGGTCTTGCGCCTGACCGGTGGCACCGACTACGCCTGGGCCTTTGACGTTGCACACGAGCATTCGCCCACCGGACGGGTGATGGTTGAGCAGTTTCTCGACGGCCCGCAAGTCAGCACCGAATCCGTGGTCATCGACGGTATTGCCTACACCCCCGGCTTTTCGGACCGCAATTACGAATACCTGGATCGTTATGCCCCCCACGTGATTGAAAATGGCGGCGATCTGCCAAGCTTCCTGCCCCAAGACACCCAACGCGCCGTGTGCGATCTGGTCACCAAAGCCGCGCAAAGCCTAGGCGTCGTCAACGGCATCGTCAAAGGCGACATCGTGGTGCACAACGGCGTGCCACATGTGATCGAATTGGCGGCGCGGTTAAGCGGTGGATATTTCTGCACTCACGAAATCCCGTTGAACACCGGGGTCAGCACCGTCAAAGCAGCGATCCAAATCGCCCTCGGCAACAGCCCCGACGCCGCTGACTTAAAACCAAAATTTCAACACCCTGTGTGCCAACGCTATTTGTTTCCGACACCCGGAATGATCACATCCATCGAAGGCGTTGAAGAAGCTCGTACACTGCCCGGCATCGAAATTGTCGATATTTGGGTCAAGGTTGGTGATACAATTGTGGCTCCCGTAAACTCGGGAAGTTCGGCCGCCATGGTCATAGCTGTTGGCGGGGACCGTGGGGCGGCCAAAACACGCGCGCGAACGGCACTGGACTGTATAAAAATAGTGACTTCGTAAACACGCTTAAGAGTGTCAAGGGGGGAGAATTATTATGCATACATACGGTGAGATTAAGAACGTCATTCCCGGTGGAATCATCGCTAACCTGCGTGACCGCATGTTGGATGTTATCGATGACTTGAGTGCGGCGTATTTTCCAAACCTATCGCACGATGATGTCATGAAACGCTACGCCCATTCAAAGCCCTCACGTTTTTCCCGCGCTGTCGCCTACCGTCTGTTTACCCAAGACACCGTAGATGCACTCGTGCCGCATCTCAAACGAGCCGCAAGCGGATTTTGGGGTGATAAAAACTATTCTTTTTATCCCGTATTCTACGTTCGTATTTCCCTTCCCCATTCTGAAGGTGGTCACCTTTTAGACTCTCAGCCGCATTACGATCGCTCATTCGATTGTTACGCTTATTCCATGTGGGTGCCCCTCGAAGCCAGCAATGAAGAAACAGGTGGAATTTGCTTGTTCCCGGATCAAGAATTGGTCGATGCGTTCGCACACCCATTCGGTAACAACCGATACGATTTTGATGGCTACAAAGAAAACTACAAAGACCTCGATCCCGTTATCAGAAATAAATCGATCACTTTCGATTTGGATTCCGGCGATGTCGTAACGTTTGATTCGGACCTGTTGCACGGCGCGACACGACCGATAAGCAAACCGCGCCTCAGTTTCGATGTGCGCCTTTTGTCACTTGAAGATCAAGCCGCAGATGCATGCGCGCCTGAGTTGATAAAACTTTTTAATGAGTATGTAGATTGCTCAAACGCCATGAACCTGATGACGTTGGGCGATCCTGTTGGAGCCAAACGCATTACCGAAAAACTCGACCGCGCTTTACTACCTACCGCACTTCGAGAGACGCTTAATGCCCTCGAAAATTCAGGTGACATGCCACCTTCTAAAGATTTATTTGAAGCAAGCCCATGGCACACTGAATACTCTTGGTTCAAAATTTATAAAAATTACGTTGAAAGCAATTCCCGGGGCACCGCATAAAGCACCGTATCGTAACGCGGTAGCGCACAATAATGACCGAGATAAAAAGCATAATTGTCGAGCCGCTCCATCAAGTCATAGGGAATGTCCAAAAACTGTTCTTTGGTGTGGTAAATGCTGATTGCCAGCTGGGGGCGTAGGGTCAGTAAAGTTTGTTCAGCGCCTTTTAGACAGTCAGGCTCCGCACCTTCAATATCGAGCTTTATCAGGTCAACGCGGTCCAAGTTCCGCTCACGCGTGAATTGGTCAACCGAAGTGACCTGAACGACACGACCGCCCGTCTCGATAACGCGCTGCATATCGGCCTGCCCATTTCCACCGAAGCGCACCTCTCGCTCTGTATCCATCAATCCCTTGGCGATGATTTCGACACAGGGATGTTTTGAGAGATACTTAAGATACATCCCCTTACGTGGGTCATGAGCCAAACCGGAGGCAAGCTCATCATAGTTCGGCTCAAAGCTATAGATTTTGCCTTTCGGCCCAATTACAGGCACGAATTGATGAGTATTGTATCCATCATAGAGTCCGCCCTCGATTACGGTTTCGATGTTTTCTAAAACGAGATAGTCGAGATATATCCCCGCTCCAACAAGGGCGAGGTATTCCTCACCGCCAATTTTGTCGAGAAAATGGGTCCTGAATTCTTGATCCGCTTTTAGGTTATAGGCACGATCACCAAGGTCACCGCGAATTCGAGTATTGAACAGCTTTTGATACAATTTTTTTGATGCCGTATCTTCTAATCGTTCAACGATATTTCGGCATTTATCCTTGGCGGATGAGCTTTCGTCTTCACCATAACAATATGCTCCAGCTTCAATAAAATCCCACATCTTAAGGACTGTCAAAGTTGGCGCACCGAATATTGATATGGTGTTCAATATCTGTTCTTCGAAAACGCTGGCGAGGATGATTATACTGTCGGAAGGTATTGTGGGAAGAAACTGTTCAGAACGGTAAACAGGCAAACCCAAATATTCACCCGATGCATACGTATCCAAAAATCCAACCACCCGAGAACGGATGTCGTAAGGAAGAACGTGAAAAATAGTCTCCCCACCCAGTCCTTTTCCATAAATATAAATGTCACCGCAAAGTTCTGAAATCTCAGACAAACTGTGGATTATCTTTGGTGTCATGAAGAGAGCAACCTTAAAACAGTGTCATAAAAAGCCATCCTTAATCAGGATGGCTGGTCTTTCTTTTTTACCCGGATCGTTAAACTGTAATGGTCACGTTCAGGCATATTCAAAATGCTGCCCAGACGTGATGTGTCGTCCATTTCACGCGCGCTCAACCCCATGCGACAGAAGTAACTGTCGCCGACAGTTTGACACGTAACCAGACCAATGGTCGCGGCGCGCGCTTTGTCGGTTTCGATTTCAATAGACTTGCTGTCGTCGCCGATTTGCAGCACCCCCTTGGTCATGCCCAAACCGCACTGCGCCGAAGTCAAGAACGACACCGCACGCCCCAAATCGACATTACCATCGCGCAGCGAATGGCGTTCCCACTCATCGCCGCCGTTGTGGGTTTGGTAATGTAGATCTTTCATAGCGAAAGCTTTGGGGTTCAGCGTCACATGGCCGAGGCGTAAGTTTCCGGGCGGCACATCGGGCCACGACAATGCATAGCTGATATCGATACGTGGCTCATCGCTATACAGGATGAGCGTCTTGTCGATCGTGCCAAGTTGTGTGCTGATACGTGCGTGCAGGTGTAAAGCACCGGTTTGTGCATCGATAAGGTAGTGCGGATCCATCGGGTCCAAGTCGCACACTTTCGCGGCACCCGCAATTTCGGCAACCAAATGACCACTATAAAAATCCGCCGACCAATTGATGTCGTGAAAGAAGCCGTGTTCCAACGTACCAAACAGGCTTAGCGGGGAAATCTCCGGCACTGTAAACGTGGTGATGCTCATACCGCGGCGTAAATTAAGGTCAATGGCGTGGTTGGGCATTTCAACGCGCAAGGTGTTGTCCTTACAGGTCAGGACAAATCCAGGCAAAACCATCTTGCCGTGCTCGTCATGGACAAAAGCCTGATATGGCTCACCTTCTTCCTCTGGCGCGTGAAACAGCTTGTTGGAATACAGCTCTTCGAGAACGTCCCAACAGAAAATATTCCACCGCGTATCGGTAATGTGGGTGCGGTAATCGCTGCGCCACATCAGACACAGATGACGCCATTTGCCCTCATCGAAGGCTTTCGCGCTGTGCTGCATTTTTTCGAATAAGCGCCAACACGCTGTGTTGATCCAGGTGTCATCGCGCCCCGACACCGCCCAACGGGTGATGTTGTACTTGGGCTGTTTCTTCACAGGAATGGGGCAGTCGGGCGTTTCCAACACCAAGGGTTCTGCGGTGTCCTCGACATCGTCCAATAGATCGGACGGCTTGACGAATTCGAAACGCGGGTCTTCAATCAAGTGTTCAAAAAGGGTGCGGATACGCCCCCACTCTCCCTCAAGCGCGGCCTCTTCGGTGCTGTAGCGTCCTGGGCGGAAATCAAAAACCTCCGCATCGCTGCCGTACATGGGAAAGGCGCGATCCCCCTTGCCGATATGACTGGCCAAATAATCTAAGTATCTATCCATCGACATTTCTTGATAGACGAACCGTTGGAATTTTTGAAATGGGATCGAATGGTTCCACACCACCTTCATCGGTAGCCCATCGCTACCCAGCACCTGCTGTACACGGTACTGCCAAGACGGGTCCCAATTTTCGTGACGGCTGAAAGGGTTGGCCCAATCCATAATGAACGCGTCATAACCCGCCTCACGATACAAAGGCACCACGCCGGGAGAATAGGCTTGTTCGTTGATCAACGCCAAGGCCGGGCGAAAGCCAATATATTTTTCATAAAACGTATGCCCAAGCCGCAAATTGGCCCGATTGATTTCGGCGGGAACCAAAGGGCCGATCATTTGCACATAACCGCTGCCGATAAAATCAACGCAGCCGCTTTTACACAATTCTCGCAGTCGCACCGTCCAGGTGGGATCGATTTCATCGATCATTTCCAAGGTCGAGCCGCTAGCTTCGATGCCGAGGGGAATGTTTAAATCGCGCGCGATGTCGAGCAATGGCCAGTAGCATCGTTCAACAATGCGCGAGCGCAACCGCCCTTCGACAGACGAAAAAGCTAAGTTCAGATGAAAGCACGTATAGAGCTTGAGGGGGCGCGTCATCTATTAACCTGGTAAAGGGGTTGTCGATATAACGATCATACGTGACTTAGTGAACGTAAAAAACCCCGATGCGCGAGCACCGGGGTTTTTAACTGTACTACGGACAAGGGCAAACCCCCTGAGCCATATGCGTCTATTAACGGAACAGACCCAAGACGGACTGTTCGGCCTGACCAGCAAACGACAGAGATTGGATACCCAATTGCTGACGAGTCTGGAGAGCCAGAAGGTTCGCACCTTCTTCGTTGATATCGGCCAAGGTCAGCTTGGAACCACCCTCTTCGAGCGTATTCACATATTGCGCTGTGAACTCGAGGCGGGTTTGAAGCAAGGCAACGTTGGAACCCAGGCTGGAAGCCTTGGAGCGCAACGTGGTCAAAGCCGTATTCAAATTGGTGATCACGCTGTCAACACTGGTGCTGTTACCGGCAGCAACATATGTCGTTGCGTCAGTAGCCGTCGTTGTAACGCCGGTAGAAGCGTTGGCCAAATCAACCGTCAAAGTCGTCCCAGACAGCGTATTCGCGGTGCCACTGGACGCGATCGTCAGTGTGTAGGACGTGCCGTTGACCAGAGAGATCGACGTGCCACCAACACTCACAGAAATCGTTAACGATACCGTACCGTATGTGAATGTCTGTCCAGTGGCGCCAGCGGTAATGGTCTTGGCATCACCAACATACGTGATGGTGCCCGTATCACCGTTGGACAACGTACCGGCGGCAAGAGCGTCAAAGCTGAAGTAAGACGTGTTGGCAGCCGTCGTCGTAGCTGTCACATCGGATGTGCTGAGACCAACAGCCGTAACGTCAACCGAAGAGATGCTCAATTTTGAGGTGCTCAAGTCGGAGAATTCAGTCGACAACGTCTGACCGGTACCATTGATCAGGTTGGTGCCCTGATATGTGGAGTCAGCCGTCAAAAGATCGATCTGAGCACGAAGGTCGTTGAACTGGGTTACCAAATCAGTGAATTGGGTGCCAGTTGATGATTTCAAGCTTTGTGCAACACCCTTAAGCTGGCGAACCAGGCTTTCAACAGCATTCAAACCATCGATTGCTGCGGTAACGGTGCTCACGCCCTGATCGATACCATCTTTCTTTTCGGTGAAATCGAAAGCACGATCAGTCAGGGTCTTGGCTTGGAAGAAGGCAACAGGATCATCAATCGCAGAAGAAACCTTCAAACCCGTCGAAAGACGGTTCTGAGTGCGGTCGATAAGATCGGTGGTACCTTGGAGAGAGAGAAGGCTGCCACGTACGGCAGCAGAGAGTGTGACGTCAGCCATAACGAATAATCCTCTTTTCTAGAGTCGCAGGTTATCTACAAGCAGGTTTCTATCCTGCTGCTCGCATCCAGACATTCTGACTGAATGGGAACTCTTATATTCTACGCAGCTCACCGCCATCCCACAAGCGAAAAATGCGAAAAAAAAGGGGGTTTTACTACAATGAGTTAGCCCCATACAGTCTCCCGATTGAGCAGTTTACCGGTCTTCTCGAGGGATGTAAACTCGACGGCAGTCTCCTCACACATAGAATCGACAGCCCGGCAATACTCGTCGCACAAATAGTCCATGAATTCGGCTTTTTTGTCCGCTTGCTCGATCCGGTCGAGGTAATATTCCCCGACAAGCAAAACCTGGAACAACGCCCCGCGCAAGACCATCAACTCGGGCTGCTCAAACACCAAGGGCTTGACGATTTTAAAAACCTCACTGATATATTTTTTGCTATTGAGATCCGAATTGCTGCGGATTGCCTCAATAACTTGATCACCAACCTCACGCATGCTCTTAATAATTTGGCCGTCTTGCCAGTGGGCATCGAAGTTCTCCCGGCTGTAGACGGGGAAGCCGCCGATGATCCGCTCGACAAAGGTCTCTTTCGCTTCGGGGGGGTCCGGCAATTCGACAAATTCCGGCAACAACGGCACCGCGCCTTCGATCAAGGCGCCGTCACTACAATTGTAATAGATGTGGCCCAGCGAAGATTGCGCCATCGACACCTCAAGCGTATCGCGCGACCATTGCAGAACATGTGTGGACTTCACACTGCCGCCGAAATTGCCGCGCACCGTGCGGTCCCACTGAGCATCGGTAAATTCGTATTTTTCGCCCTTCTGGTGATACACCGTGTGCGATGAATGGTGCGCGTCGGGATCGACGAACCCCAAATCGATGCCAAACAAGTATATTTTTCGAAACCCACTGTCTTGGGCGAAGCTGGTTCCGGCATTGCCGACGGTGGGCGACGGAAAACGCAAGCAATTGTACGTGTCGCCTGAAAAAGCCGGAAAGGAACTAAGCATGTGGCGAAAGTAGAATATCCGCTTATCAAAAACGCTTTTAACGCCAGGAACCAACGTTGTTGTGCCCACCAAGCAGATGTCGGACAAATCGAATTCCTGTGCGACCACGGCCGGAATTTCCATTTGGAATTTGCTGCGCTCCAACTCGATGTGGAAATCGGGTTTAACGCCTGAGCGCAACAAAGGCAGCAGCCCCGTCCCGCAAGAAATCACGATGGCCTTGTGCGCGTTGGTTTTGATTGTTTCCAACGCACCGTCCAGCGACGGACCTGAACCGACAACAAAGACGGGGAACTCCTTCGGCGTCAAATTCGCATAAAAAACCTTTTCCTGCCCGCTTTTAAGGTTGTTGTAGGTGTTCGCGATCATGTTGAGCTCATCTTCGAAAAAGCCCAAACCGGAAAAGAGAATGTCACCTTCCGTGGCGAGAAAAGCCACCACGGCGTCAAAAGCGGGATTGCTGTAATGCGTATAGGCGGTGAGGCCGTCAAAACACGCTTGGCCGAATTTCGTGTAGATGCGGCGCAGCTCGGTGATCAGAATTTCGGTATCGCTGTCCGTCAACAGGTGGACATTGCCGCCGTCTTCAATGATCCCGCCAAACACCTCCTGCCAATCCATAACAAACAGCGATTGATAGAGAAATTCAAAATTCGGCTCAATCAAGATCAAGTTACGCGGCCGAACCTCTTCGATCAAAGGCTCGATATGCTGGCCTAAACCGACCCCTAAGACCACCAAATGAAACGCTTGATGGGTGGTTCTGCTTTCATTGAACGTGATGCCCTGACCTTGGGCGTGTTTCAGCATGTTGTACAGAACGGCACCGCCCTCAGAATCCACAGAAGAAGAAGAAATCGGAGCGAGAGTAATTACGGAGGGGTCATACCAAAATTTCTGGAGCTGGCGCTCGACATATTTTTTGGCGCCCAGGCCATAAAAATCCATCCCTTGAAAATGAATGTCGGGGTCATTTTCGTCATCAAAAACCAACGTACTCAAGGGCTTAAAGTTTATCAACCGCTCATGGAGCGCGGGATTCAAGTCTTTGAAGAAATCTAGATTTCGTTCAAATAGATCGTCCATTTCCACCATCATAAATCACCTTCTGCAGAAATATGACGCAAGAGCACATTGGCCAGTTGCCCCTGAAACTCAAGCGCGAAGCCGTCCAAATTCATCAATGCGGACTGTTCCACCTGTTCGCGCAAGCCCGTGCGCCTGATCGCCAACGCGCTCAGATCAGACACAATATCTTTTGCGACCGCGCACAATTCATCGTCGTTGCGACACACCCAAGACGGTGCACCGGCCCCCGTCAAGACGGTGCTGGCGGTGTTCCTCATACTTTGGCTGTCATCGACTTTGGTGATGCAAGGCGCGCCCATCCACAGTGCCTCGAGCACGCCCTTGGGCGTATCGAAACTCGACGCCAAATACACATCTACCTGATCGAAAAAGCCGCCCATGCGCTCATCTTCATCAGGGGTATATAGCTGAATACGATCCAATAGCCCGAGAGGCTCAAAAATTTCACTCAGTCGATTAACGCCCTCGTTGGAAATGCCGTCACCGACATTCATGCGCAGCACCGATCCCTCGACGCTGTCCAGCAAACGCCCCCACAGCCCCGCCAATCCGCTAGACAAGGCGCGAAAATCCATTTGTGCGCCAAAGGTAACGTGACCTTTTTGCGATGCCGGCAACGGCGCCGGGGGCCCGTACCCCTTGACCGGCGGCAAGGTGAACAAAGGCGACTTAAGGCGAATGCATTCTTGATTTTGGTCTTGCTGCAAAAGGCGGCTTTGAACGTCATGAGTACTGTCGTCAGTGACGACGTACTTCACTCCGGGCTGCGCGCCATCGTGTGGCGGGGCCAGCCAGCTAACCCGCACGCCGCAAGGCTGATGGGCAAGGAACGAAAGCCGCTGACCTGGGCCAAAGCCGCACATATCCACCAAAATATCGATTTCATCGCGCTGCATGATCAGCGACAAGGTCTTGTCGTTGATGTCGAAGACCTCACGCGAACTGTCCGCCGTGTTGATCACAGTCTGCGTCATATGGTCTTTGTTGATGTTTTGAATGTACGCATATGGCTCAAAAACGTTACGATCCATCCTTTGCACCAAGGCATTCAGCGCGATACCTTCAAAGCAGTTGTAAAACTTGTCCGACAAAAAACCGATGCGGATCTTGCGGTCTTGCGGTGGGGCATAATCGAAATAGGGCTGCTCCAAGCGCAGCGCATTTTGCTGCAACGTCGCCAGCACCTTGCCACACGCCTGCCGACTGTCTGGCATACTGGCCAGCATGCCATACGCCCGCACACCGATATCAACGGACGCCGGGTCTTTGTGCAGCGCCGCTTCGATATAGGGCTTGGCATCTTCAAACAGGCCGAGGTGACAAAACGAGTCCGCCAAGCTCAATTGGACATCTGCGCTGCAATCGGGGTCGTGTTGCTGAACGGCTTGAAAGCAAGAAATCGCGCGCCCATGCTCACCCACTTCAATCAACGTGCGGCCATAAAGCTCTAGTGCGGGAACGTAGGACGGGTCCATTTTCAGTTCCAGCTCGCACTCGGCAATGGCCAGCGCGAACTCACGTCGGTTAAAGGCCATCGACGCATCAATATAGTGTCGATGCAGCTCTTTACCCCCGGCAGCTTGGACGAAATTCTGCAGGCCCGGCGGCAATATGCCCGCCATCTGCGGGTCGGATTCCATCACCGCACCGACCTTGGCGAAATACAAGGCGTCGTTCAAACGCCCTGATATCGAATACAAGCTGGCCAGCGCAAGCGCATATTCACGTACATCGGGATCGATGTCGTGGGCTTTCTCGACCATCTCGATCGCACTGCCAACGTAACCGGATAAATAGGTCAGAACGCCTAAGATGAAATAGCCTTCGCTACGCTGTGGGTGAGCGTGCATAAAGGTCTGACACGCATTGATCGGGTCATCCTTCGTCGCGCCGGACAGCACCCCAAGCAAGGCCGCCAAATCATCTTGATACGATTGTGTTTCCGTCTGAGTCATCGTCACCACAGTTAGACATAAAGAAAAAATCATCGCTGAATGAAGCAAAGAATAACGTTGAAGACTTAAATCTCAATGAACTTTAATTCACTTCGTACTTGCCCACCCCGCCACCGCCTGAACGAGCCCATCCTGCTAGGCAGTATCTTCCCCCTGCACAGGCAAAAAACGCCACAAGCGTCAACATCGGCCTAGTTCGGCGAAAACTCATCTGAATTTTATATTTTATTTACAGTGCACTAGAGACAAAAACCGGCCTGGCACACCCTTTGCTTTGATACCATCGGATGAAAGCAACACAAGGGTTAGGTCCAATGGACGTTACTGCAGCAAAAACCAAAGCCATCATCGACGCCGCCGCAGGCTCGAAGCCGAAAAACACCGCTGAGCAGTTGGCGGGCGATTTTTCCGCCGCCGTCGCCGAGCGCATGAAAATGTCCGGCCAAAGCGTTGCCGGCAAGGGTAAAACCAATTTGGCAGAGACCTTGAGCAGCAAGCCGTCCAATCAGCCCGAACCCAAGGCCGAAACTCAGCCCGCTGAAGTCGCGCCGCGCGACGATCATCAGCCGCGCGAACGCGCCGATCTCCCCGATCAACCGCGCGACGACGCGTCACGGCCCATCGAAGCCAAAAACGACGCTCCACGCGATACGTCACAACAAGACGCGCCGCGCAACGACACCGCACAAAATGATCGCGGCGACGATGGCGAGAACCAACAACAGGCCTCTAACGATGGCGATCAGGGGCAAAACGACAATGCCCCCGAACAGCAAGCGCAATCGAGCGACGATGACGGCGCAGCCGACACTGGCGAAGCCGTCACCGAAACCGCTGGTGATCAAAGCACGGTCGGCCAGGGCGAACAGGTCGTGGCCGCTGTCGTTGATATGCTCGGCAAGACCGACACGAACCAGACCGCCAACGCCAATCAAAATAGCGCGGCGAAAACCCAAGAAGCGGTGAGCGCACAGCAAACCGCAACCGGCCCGGCGCAAACCGGTGACGATCTGGGCGATGTCGATCTGGGTGCAAATGACGGGCAGAAAAAGGCCGCCGCCAACAGCGGTCAGCAACAAGCCCAAAACCAAGCGAACTTGCAGCAAAAAACCGATGGCGCACACACCTTGAATTCGGATGCCGCGCTTAAACAGCAACAGGCCGCCGACATCGCCAGCAAGGTCGGTTCCGACCAAAAAATGAACATCAACGTCACTGTGAACAAACAGTCCGAACAGCTGGTCAGCCAACCCACCGCCAATTTGGGGGCGCAAGCGGCTATCGCCGACGACGCCAACACCTCGACGCAATCCGCAACCCAGGCTGCCGCCAGGACAGCCGCACCAGGAGCGCAAACCGCGCCGAGCCACAATCTTGGCAATCAGGCCGGTCAGCAGCAAGGCGGCGACACCCAGCAACAGGCGCAGCAACAGCTGCAAATGGCCCAAGCTGAGGCTGCTAAAAACGTCACCGCCACAGACAACAAGTCTCAGACCGCACAAACGGCAGCCAACCATGCCGCCAATGCAACGGTTAAAGTCGGCGGTGCTGAAGGCATGTCGAACGCCACCGGCCTGACGCAGGCCAACACAGCGCAAGCCAATCATCAAGCCGCAACGCCGCAAAAGGCCGCACCCAATCCGCATGCGCAACACCGCGCGGCGGTGACCGAACAGGTCAACGTGCAGATTACCAAAGCCATCGCCAACGGCATCGACAAGATCAACATTCAATTGCGCCCCGCCCATTTGGGACGCATCGACGTGCAGCTTGAAATGGCGTCCGACGGACGCGTCACCGCTGTGGTCAGCGCCGACAACAAAGACACGCTCGATCTGCTCAAACAAGATTCCCGCGAGCTGGAACGCGCCATGCGTGAAGCCGGTCTCAACATGGGTTCGGGCGACCTGAGCTTCAATCTACGTGAAAACGGTGGTCAGTCCCAAGGCGGCGCAGAAACCGCCGGACGCGGTCAGGGTTCCGGCCCGTTGACCAACGAACCGACCCTCGACGAACTGCTGGAGGCTGGCGCAAGTCGCCCCAACATCATCAGTGAAGACCGTGTGGACATCACGGCGTAAAGGACAGAACGATGTTTGACAGTATCAGCGATACAACCACCATCGATACATCGACCAAGGCTGGTCAGGATCAGAAAAAGCTCAAGGACGACCTCAATCAGTTCCTGAAGCTGTTGGTTTCACAGTTGCAAAACCAAGATCCTTTGGACCCGATGGACGCCAGCGAATTCACCAACCAACTGGTGCAGTTCTCTTCGGTCGAACAGCAAATTCAGACCAACGCCAACTTGGAAAAGCAGATCGCCGCGCAGCAAAACACTCAGGCTGCGACCATGGTCAATTATCTCGACAAAGTGGTCGAGGCCAAGGGCAGCGAGTTCTATATGCTCAACAACCAGGCCGTGGCGACCTACACCCTACCCGCAGGTGTCGAAACAAACGTGCTCACCGTTCAAGACGCGTCGGGCAAAACCATGTTCACCGTCAAGGGTGAAACGGATGTCGGCCTGCACCGGATCGGTTGGGACGGCAGCAAAAACGACGGCACCGTGGCCCCCGATGGCGCATACACCCTGGTGGTCAGCGCCAAAGATGCCGATGGCAACCTGATGCCCGTCGAACAAACCGTATTCGGATATGTCACTTCAACCGGCGTCAAGGACGGCAACGTCTCCGTCACCATGGGCGACGTCGAAACCGACATGACCAACATTGTTTCCGTGGAACGCCCAATCGTCGCAGCGGCGCCCCCAGCGCCGTAACGGATGCCCCGCATATGCGTACGGATACCACGACAGATACCGACCACCGTCGGATGAAAAATAGGAGAGTATTATGAGCTTGTATGGTGCATTGTTTTCCGGTGTTTCCGGTCTCACCGCGCAGTCGAGCGCCATGGGCGCGATCTCTGACAACATCACCAACGTCAGTACGATCGGCTACAAGGGAACCACGGTCAACTTCCAGACCTTGGTGACCAAGCAGAGCTCTTCAACGTTCTACTCCGCCGGTGGCGTGCAATCCAAACCGCGTCAGCAAACCGATGTGCAGGGCTTGTTGCAGGCCTCGACGTCGCAAACCGACATCGCGGTTTCGGGTGGCGGGTTCTTTGTCGTCAACCAAGCCAACACGCCGGGCGTATCGGACCCCTATCTGTTCACCCGCGCTGGTTCATTCGTGCAAGATGATCAAGGTTATCTGCGCAACGTGCAGGGCTATTACCTACAAGGCTGGCCGACCGACGCCGCAGGCGTTGTCAAACCCGCCAACAGCGCGCTGACCATCACCAACCAAAACATTATTTCCACCGATTACGTGGAAAGCATCAACCTCAACCGCGTTGGCGGCACCGCGGCGGCGACCAGCAGCGTCGCCATCGGCGCGAACTTGCCGGCATCGGGAACCGACAGCGAACCGGGCGATACGCACAAAACCGATATCGAATTTTTCGACTCTCTGGGTTCCGCCAACAATATGTCGGTGGTCTACACCAAAAGCTCCGTGCCCAACCAATGGGACGTCGCCATCGCGCCGCCGCCGGGCACTGCCGTCGCGACCTTGTATGACGGCGCAACCACACCATTGGTTTACGACAGCAGCGGCTTGTTGGAATTCACAGCTATTCCGTCGGCAACCAGCACCCTGACCATCAACGCCACGACTTATACGTTCACCACCGCCGCCACGGCAGGCGTCAACATTTCCACCGCCTCTGGACGCACCTTGACCCAGGTGGTGGCTGATTTGGTTGACCGTGTCGAAGCCAACGACAAATCCTTCACTGTGCCGGATGCGGCGACCAGCACCCGCATCGCGGTCAAGTCCGGCGTTACCACAGCCGTTGAATTTCGCGAAAACGGTGTTGGTAGCATATCTGTGAACCCAGCCTCACTGCTCAGCAGCACGGGCGCGGCGGTCACCAAGCAGACCAGCAGTTTCACCGTTGAGCAACAAGACAACACATACAGCGAATTCACCCTATTTAAGTTTCCCACCACCAGCTTGCCCGCAGATAATGAATACATCACGATCAACGGCAAGATTTACGAATTCGACACCAACGTATCTGGTGTCACGGTTGGTGGCGCCGTTGCGGCCGTAACGACACCTGCTGTCGCCAGTGCAGCGAACCTCGCAACGATGCTAACCAATCTCGAAACCGCCATCGAAGCCCAGGATCCCACTCTCGCCGTAACCGGTGGACGGGTGCGGACGGTCGATCTCAGCGGCGATGGCAACGTCGACACGCTTTACATCGAGACAGTCAATAACGTGACCAATACTGTCGATACCGCCAATATGACGGCCGCAGCTCGCCCCACTGATGGCGATGGCACTGCACTTGGCACATCAACATCCGTTTCTACCGCCAGGGGACTGGTGTTCGACGCCGGTGGCGTACCGTCCGCGTTTAATGTCGCAGCCTTGGAAATCAAAGGTTACGCCAGCGGCGCCCAGAACATGAGCGACGCGGCAGGCGAAGGCAAGCGTGTGGCCCTCGACTTCGGCACCGTGGGCGAGTCCAACGGTCTGGTTCAGTTCGGCGCCGAGTTCGTGCCTGACTTCATCACCCAGAACGGCTCCAAATTCGGCACATTCTCAGGCGTGACCATCGGTCAGGACGGTCTGGTTACGGCATTGTTCGACAACGGCGAAACGCGCAAGATTTTCCGCATCCCGATGGCGACCTTCGTCAACCCCAACCAGTTGGAAAACAAATCGGGCAACGTGTGGTCGGCCACCCAGGCGTCGGGCGATTACACGCTGCGCGTCGCGGACAGCGGCCCCGCCGGACAGGTTGTGCAGTCGGCGCTGGAAGCATCGACCGTCGATATCGGCGCCGAATTCACCAACATGATCGTCGTGCAGCGCGCTTATTCGGCATCGACCAAGATCATCACCACCGCCGATCAGATGCTCGAAGAATTGATGCGCACCAAATAATTAAGTTCAAGAGCACTCCGGGCCAGGGCAGAACGCCCTGCCTGATTGGATTGCACAGCGAAAGAGGCCCTTTTGGGCCTCTTTTGTTTTGTCGTTTTGTCATCCCGATTAGGCATTCTTTAAGACGCGCCCTGTATCACTAAGGGGTAAGAGACAATGAATGCATGAGTGATGACCGAACACACACAAAGCGTCCCTATCTTCAATGACGACAGCGATCTAACCGTGGACGACCTCCCCCCGGCGGACACCAAGCGTTGGGTCACGGCGCGCAAGGCCAAGGTCGTCAACGCGGTGCGCTCAGGAATCATCTCGTTGGAAGATGCCTGTCGACGCTACGCCCTTTCGGTTGAGGAGTTCGTCACCTGGCAAAGCTTGCTCGACCAGCACGGCATCGCCGCGCTGCGCGTCACCCGCGCCAACCAGTTTCGCAAGCCCCGCTAGCGGTGCATTCTGACTTACCGCTGTAACCACAGCGCAACCAAGAAAGCTCACCACCATGGCGAACACGTCCTTTCATGAAGCGTATCTGGCCCGCCTCAAACGCGCCATCGACGATCTTGACCGCGTGGCACTGGCCAATACGGTCGATGTGATCCGCAAAGGCTGGCAAGACGGTCAGCAGTTCATTGCGTTCGGCAACGGCGGCAGCGGCTTGTCGGCATTGCATTACATCCACGATTGGAACAAAGGCGTCACCGACGCCACCGGCGTGCCCTTTCGCGGCCGCACGCTCAACGACAACATCGCCTTGCTGACCGCCCACGCCAACGACATCAGCTACGAAGAAGTCTTTGCCGAACAGCTCAAATCCGCGATGCAGCCCGGCGACGTGATGATGGGTATCTCAGGCAGTGGAAATTCCGAAAACGTGTTGCGCGCGATCCGCTACGCCAATGAGCACGGTGGCGTCACCATTGGCTTGAGCGGCTACCCCGGCGGCCAACTGGAAACCCTCGCCCAACATGCTTTCACCTTCGACATTCTCGACATGCAAATGGCCGAAGACCTGCAAATGGTGTTCGGTCATCTGGTGATGCGCCAATTGTGCGGCGATACGGATATTGTCGACTAAGTCAGCCTCTGAAAGTCGCGTAGATCGTCCTGCACACGTTTAATGACGCTTTGCCAATCGCGTCGTTTGGGTTGGCGGTATAGCGTCATGGTTGGGTACCACGGGCTGTCGTCGCGCCCGATTTGCCAGCGCCAGTCGGGCGCATGGGGCAGCAACACCCACACCGGTTTCGCCAGCGCCCCCGCAACGTGCGCGACGGAAGTATCAACGGTGATCACCAAATCCAGTTGCGTCACCAACGCCGCTGTGTCGGCATAATCGTGAATATCTTGTGTCAGATCGAGGACCGGCCAGCTGGCGTCAGCCAATTGCGCTGCACTGGGGCCGATCTGCAAATTGATAAACGAACAACCTTCAACATCGGCCAAAGGGGCAAACGCGTCCAACGCGATGGAACGTTCGCGATCATTTGTGTGATGCGGACTGCCCGCCCACACCAAGCCGACCTTCAGGTCTTCGACCTGTTGCAAACGCGTGCGCCAGTGCTCGACGGCGTCGTCCGGCACAGAAAGATAGGGTGCATCCACGGGGATGTGCTCGGCATCCGGCGACAGCAAGCCCGGCAACGACAAAAACGGACACTGCACATCGAATTCGGGAAGGTCCTCGCCTCGCGCAATCACGCAATCAACCCCGGCCACGGTTTCGAACAACCTTTTGAGGCTTTTGGGGCATTCCACCACAACACGCCCGCCGTGGGCGGCGACCAAAGGTGCGTAGCGCACGAACTGCAATGCATCGCCTAGGCCTTGTTCGACGTACAGCAAGATGGTTTTGTCGTCCAACGCTTCGCCCAGCCACAACGGCTGGGTAAAGTTGCGACGTTCGGAGGGGAACTCTTTGGCCAGCCAGCGCCATTCGTAATGTTTCCAGCCGTTTTCAAAATCACCGCACAACAGCATCAACACCGCCAGATTGTGGTGTCCTTCAGGATGAGTAGGGGCGATCTCCAGAACCTGTTCAAAAGCCGCGCGGGCCTCGTCGACACGGCCCAGTGCTTGAAGAATGTCGCCGAGATTGTTGAGCGCCTCGACCGTATCCGGGTGGTGTTTGAGCACACCCCGGCACAACCCCTCAGCCTCATCAAGGTTCCCTTGCCAGCGGTTCAAAACGGCCAGATTGTTGAGCGCCTTAGTCGATGCTGGGTTGATTCTCAGCACTTGTTCATAAGCCGCAAAGGCCTCACCAGTTTTGTCCGCCAGACGCAACACCAAGCCCAAATTGATCCAAGACTGTTCTGATTTGGGGGCAATGCGCACGGCGTCTCGCAGCACCGCCATGGCGCTTTCCATGTCGCCCAGCGATTTCAGCGCCATGCCCTTGTTGTTCAGCGCGTCCAAGTTATCAGGTTCGTGCTTTAAGACGATGTCGTAAGCTTCCAACGCCGTTTCGGTTTGGCCCAACGTCGCCAGGGCATTGCCAAGATTGAGCCGCGCCAACACCTGATCGGGGTCGGCTTCCAGTGCGGCACGGTACGCATTGACGGCTTCATCGGTGCGCCCGTGCTGTTCCAAAATGACGCCGAGATTAAGATACGCCTGGGGGTGAGAGGGATGCGCGAGCATCGCCTTGTCCAGATAGCCGAGCGCCCGGCCGACATCACCGCCTTGGAACGCCGTCGCACCTGCCATGTTGAGGGCGTCGACATGGTCGGGGCTGTGCGCCAAAATGCGCTCATAGGCGTCAAGTGCGCCTTGATTATCGCCTTCTTGATAAAGTTTCAGCGCCTCAGTCAGCTGAACCCGTACTTCATCGTTCGGTATGTTGACGCTCATCGGCCTCTCTTTTCACGCTCATGATACATCGCACACCGTACATCTTTAAATGAGGGCCTGTGAAAAGAAAGAAGAAGCGGTGAAACACGAAGTCATACAAACGCAACAAGGCACGCACCATCTAAGTGGTGCGTACTCAAACCCTTATCCGTGATGCGACGTTAAACGTCCACGGATGTCGGTGTTGTAGATACGGAACCTTGTCCAACCGTTGAAGTCGTCCCAACTGAGCCTGTGGAGGCCGTTGATACAGCCGCTCCGCCTTCGACGGAACCGCCCACCGCCTGCGTCGGCGTTGTACCACCGGGTGTGGCCACCGAAGCGCTTTGTGCATCGGTCGTCGCCACGGGCGGCGGAGATGCAACTTCACCATTGGATGCGCCACGTTTATATGCGCTCACGGCTTTTTCCGAAGGATACTGATTGAGAACTTCACCCGTCGCGCCATCCCGGTATTGCAGCACATAAACACCACTTTCGGGGTCGACAATGCCTTTCGGCGACGTGACATAATTAGAGACGTCAGGAGACGCGCCCTTGGCTGAACCTTGGCCAACCACCTGAGCAACACCCTGACCGGACGCATTTTTATTTTCGATTAGAGCCGACCTACGCGGCTGACTGACAGCGCCGTCTAGCGCCGTTTTTACTGATAAATCGCTCATAGCGTTCACCATTGCTTTCTGCCAATTCGTGAGAATTCTATCTCACACTCGGCCAAGGTACTCAATTTTTCATAAAATTGCAAGCAATAATTAATTAACCATACCACCGACTAAACCCTCGATATTCGACATACAGCCGCCGCCCACCCCGCACACCATAGCCAGGGTCATAAAACAACCGCCCACCCCGATCCATTGCGGTCTGGAGCGCCACCCCCCTGAGTAGGCAATTTTTGCCGCCTTGTTAATAACTTATTCACCATCAACCCACTAGCTTAGACGCTGGAGAAACGGGCTAGCGCATTGCCTTGAACGGGCATGAAGAATACCGCACCCCGGGTGCCCAGAAGGGCGACCAACAGGACTTTGGCAACTGATAAAGGGGTTCCTTCGTGGACACACTCCTGCAGACCCTGCGCAATCTTGGGGGCATGCGACTCGCGATTATGGGTGTTGTGCTGATCGGCATGATTGGCTTTTTCATCTATCTCGCCACCCGCTTCACATCGCCGCAAATGGCGCTGTTGTATGGCAACTTGGAAACTCAAGATTCCACAGCCATCGTTGCCCAGCTGCAAGCGCAGAACATCCCCTTTGAAATGCGTGCCGGCGGCACGCAGATTTTTGTGCCCAACGGACAAGCGGGGCAGTTGCGACTGACCATGGCCAACCAAGGTCTGCCATCTTCCGGGTCGATCGGTTATGAAATTTTTGACAAGCAAGGTTCGCTTGGCGCCACCAATTTCCAACAAAACATCAATAAAGTGCGCGCCCTGGAAGGCGAGCTTGTCCGCACCATCCGCACCATCAACAACGTTCGCGACGCGCGCGTCCATCTGGTGTTGCCGCAACGCCAGCTGTTCCAAAGGCAGCAAACGCAGCCGACAGCCTCAATCTTCCTGAAGATGCGCGGGGCCATGCGTCTCGACGCCAATCAGGTCAACGCCATTCAGCACCTGGTCGCCGCAGCGGTGCCGGGTCTTTTGCCGCGCTCAATCTCAATCGTCGATGATAAAGGCGAACTGCTGGCGCGGGGCTATGAAGGCGATACCGCCACCACGCCGGGCCTCACTGCCCAGCGCGCCGACGAACGTCGTCGCGCATATGAGCTCCGCCTACAGCGCGTGGTCGAAAAGCTGCTTGAAAAATCCGTCGGCTTTGGCAAAGTCCGCGCCGAAATCACCGCCAATATGGATTTCGACCGGATCACCACCAACGAAGAAATTTTCGACCCCGACGGTCAGGTGGCGCGTTCCACCAACTCCATTGAGCAAAGCACCTCGCAGCAAGACCAGGAGCCTCAGCCCGTTTCCGTGAACGCAAACTTACCCGACGGCGCTGGCGTCGGCGGCGACCAAGCAACGCGCAACGCATCGGACAATCGTACGGAAGAAGTCGTCAATTTCGAAATTTCCAAACGCGTCGTAAATCAAGTCCGCGACACCGGCATCATCAATCGTTTGTCCGTTGCCGTGCTGGTGGATGGTGCTTATGAGCTTGACGCCAACGATGACCGCGCCTACCGCACGCGCACCCAAGAAGAGATGGATATGCTCGTCTCGTTGGTCAAAGGCGCAATCGGTTTTGATCAAAACCGTGGCGATGTGGTCGAAGTCATCAACATGCGCTTCGCCGACTCCGAACTGCCGCCGCCGCCTAAATTGGATTTGTTCTTCGGCATGGAAAAGCAGGACTTCCTGCAAATCGCCGAAATGCTGGTCATCTTGATCCTCGCCATCTTGGTCATCTTGCTGGTGGTCCGGCCGCTGATCAGTCGCGCTTTCGAAGCCCTGCCCGGCGCCATGAGCTCCATGGCGGAAGGCGGGCGCATGATTGCCGATCAAGCCCAGCTGGCTGCAGGTGCCTTGGCCGCCCCGCCATCCCCGGACGGTGGTGCGGCGGAAGAAGACATGTTTGAAGAACTCATCGACATCGACCGCGTTGAAGGCCGAGTGAAAGCTTCAAGTGTGAAGAAAGTTGGTGAAATTGTTGAAAAACACCCTGATGAAGCCCTGTCGATCGTTCGCAACTGGCTTTATCAGGAAGGTTAAGGTAGCGCGTAGAGACCCATGGCCCGCGTAAAAGACGATTACCGCTCGCTCACCGGCCCGCAAAAAGCGGCGATCTTCATGCTGTCTCTCGACGAGTCGCAGTCGACGTCACTGTTTGAACTGATGGACGACGAAGAAATCCGCGAGCTTTCGCAGATCATGTCGAACTTAGGCTCGGTCAATTCCAAGGTGGTTGAGCGCCTGTTTCTCGACTTTGCCGATCAGCTCTCAAGCACCGGGTCGCTTGTGGGTTCGTACGACAGCACCGAACGACTGCTCAACAAGGCGCTGTCGGAAGATCGCGTGTCCCAGATCATGGAAGAACTGCGCGGCCCCGCCGGGCGCACCATGTGGGACAAGCTGGGCAACGTCAACGAAGCCGTTTTGGCGAACTATCTGAAAAACGAATACCCGCAAACCGTGGCGGTGGTGCTGTCAAAAATCCGCCCTGAGCACGCCGCCAACGTGCTGGGCACGCTGCCCGAAAGCTTTGCCATGGAAGTGGTCATCCGCATGTTGTCGATGGAAGCTGTGTCCAAAGAAATTCTCGATCACGTCGAAAAGACCCTGCGCACCGAATTCATGACCAACTTGGCGCGCACCGCCCGTCAAGACAGCCATGAAATGATGGCAGGCATCTTCAACACGCTGGACCGCAACACCGAAACGCGGTTCATGGGCGCATTGGAAGAACGCAACCGGGAAAGCGCCGAGCGCATCAAGCAGTTGATGTTCACCTTCGACGATCTGGAACGCGTCGACAGCGCGGGCATTCAGGTGTTGCTGCGCCAGACCGACAAGGCGCAGCTGTCGATCGCCCTCAAAGGCGGTTCGGAAAGCGTCAAGGAGTTGTTTTTCTCCAACATGTCCGAGCGCGCGGCGAAGATTATGCGCGAAGACATGGACGCGATGGGCGCGGTGCGCCTCAAAGACGTCGACGAAGCGCAAGCGGCCATCGTCACCGTCGCCAAGCAACTGTCTGACTCCGGTGAAATCGTCATCGCCGGACAAGGCGAAGAAGAACAGCTGATTTACTGATATGATGACAACAACGAACACAACCGAGGCAACGGACAGAACTATGACTGCAGGCGGCCTCAAAAAATTCCTGTTCGATACGGACTTCAGTCCCGAAGCGAACCTCAAAGCACAGTTGGAAGCTCAAGCCAAAGCTGAGCCCGAGGATGAGCTTGTTGAAATCGAAGAAGAAACGCTTGCCGATGTGCCCCTTACCTTTACCGAAGAGGACATCGCCCGCGTCCGCGAAGAAGGGTTCCAAGCCGGACACACCGAGGCCACCCGCGATTTGACATCTGCGTTGGAACAGCGCTTGGCCAACACCATGGACGCCATCAGCGCCCAAGTGGCGAACCTGTTCGATGCTTTTGCTCGTGACAAGGAAGAACACAGTCGTGATGCCGTGGCGGTGGCGACGGTTATCGTGCGCAAACTGTTTCCGGCGCTCAACATGGACAAAGCCATGGACGAGATCGAACACATGATCGTCGAAGCCATGCAGCGCACGTCCGGATCACCGACCCTGATCATCCGTGTTACGCCGAGCATGAAAGAGGCCGTCGAAGCCAAAGTCGATGAACTGATCGCGTTGCGCGGTCGAGAAGGCACCGTAACCGTGATGTCGGACGACAAATTAACAGAGGGCGACGCCGCAATCGAATGGGACGGCGGCGGCATGGTTCGTGACAGCACTCTGATGTGGCAAGAAATTGATGAAATCATCGAGCGAAACCTGGGCACAGAGCGCGCCAACACCCTTGCACAAGTGCCCGAACAAGAGCCCGTACAAGAGGTTGTGAACGACGCACCAGTCGAGGACAATGAGGATACGATTGTGGAGTCGCTTGCAGAAGCCCCCGCTGAGGCCGATATCTCAGCCGAAGCGGAGCAAACGCAGTCCCCGGTGCCGCGAGAAGAAGATGCATCAGATATTACGACGTCAGATGATACCGTTGAAGGAGCCGAAACGGGCCCCGAAACGGGCCACGTTGGCGATGAATTGAGTGACGATGATATGCCGGAACCCCCGGAAAACAGCGGCTAAACGACTTTAGCCCAGGAGATCAACATGGCAGATGAAAAAAGTCTAGAGCTCAACGAACTGGAAGAACCTGCACCCGCGCCGAAAACCGATGACGATGAAGAGGCCGAGGCAACTTTCGCCGAAGCTGCGGGATTTACCGATATGCCGCGCAACGCGCGCGATCTGGAAGCCGTCTACGACATTCCGGTTCAGGTATCCGCAGTTCTCGGCAAAGCGACGATGCAGGTTAGCCAATTGCTCAAATTGGGCCGTGGCGCGGTGGTCGAATTGGACCGCAAGGTTGGCGAGGCCATCGATATCTACGTCAACAACCGTCTTGTCGCACGCGGCGAGGTGGTGGTGGTCGAAGACCGCCTTGGCGTGACCATGACGGAAATCATCAAAACCGACCGAACTTAATTCTCGATGAGACGAAAGCGGTAAAGAGACCATCCATATGGCGGACAGCACTATCCACATCACCAAGGCCAAGTCGTCGACCGATATCGCGACGATCATTGGTCTGATCGGTGGCTTCGGCCTTGTGATCGCCGCTATCGTCACGGGGGGCTCTCCGGGCTCGTTCATCAACATACCTTCAGTGCTGATCGTCATCGGCGGCACGCTGTGCGTGACCATGATCTGCTTTTCGCTGCAGGAAATGGGCCGCACCGCCAAAGTCATCGTCAAGACCATTTCCTACACTTCTCGCGATCCATCCGAAGCCGCCATCCAAGTGCTGCAAATCGCAGAACTGGCGCGCCGGCAGGGCGTTTTGTCGCTGCAAGGCGTTCTCGATCAGTTGGAAAGCGAGCCGCTGCTGTACAAAGGCATGTCCATGGTGGTTGACGGCACTCCTGGCGAAGAGGTCGAGACGATCTTGAAAAAGGATATGTTTTCCACCGTACAGCGCCATCAAAAGAGCGCCAGCGTGCTGAAAAAAGCCGCCGAATTCGCCCCCGCCATGGGCCTCATCGGTACGCTCATCGGCTTGGTGCAAATGCTTGGCAATTTGGACGATCCCGCATCCATCGGTCCGGCCATGGCCGTGGCCCTGCTGACCACCTTTTACGGCGCGGTGCTCGCCAATATGGTGTTTGCACCGATGGCGTCAAAACTGGACCGCAACTCCACCGAAGAAGCCATGGTCAACAATATCTACGTCATGGGGGCCGCCTCCATTGGCCGCCAAGAAAATCCGCGCCGTCTGGAAATGATGCTGAACAGCGTCCTGCCCCCGGCAAAACGTGTTGAATACTTCGACTGAGAAAGCTCACGCCTATGCGATTGCTCATCATTGGGACTTTGGACGGACAGGTCGGCGCGGCCAGCCAAATCGCGCTGTCGCGTGGCGCGAAGGTCAATCATGTCGACACCATCGAAGATGGACTTGATTTTCTGCGCTCTGGGCGAGGAGCCGACTTGGTTTTGGCCGACGTTCAAGAAGACCTCGCGACCCTCATCGGCAGTCTTGAGGCTGAGCGCATCGCCGTGCCGGTGATCGCATGCGGCGTCGGCAACGACACTCAGGCCGCCGTGCGCGCCATCAAGGCCGGCGCCAAAGAATACATCCCCCTGCCCCCCGACGCCGAATTGATCGGCGCCGTGCTGACGGCGGTGGCGGAAGAGAACTCTGACTTCATTCACACCGACGCGCGCATGACGGAAATCATCAAGCTCGCCGACCAAGTCGCGCCGTCAGAAGCCTCAATCCTCATCACCGGGCCCAGCGGTACGGGTAAAGAAATGATGGCGCGCTATCTGCACATCAAAAGCAAACGTAAAAACGGCCCGTTCATCGCCGTTAACTGCGCGGCGATCCCAGAAAACCTATTGGAATCTGAACTGTTCGGCCATGAAAAGGGCGCTTTCACCGGCGCGGTGGCGCGGCGCATCGGTAAGTTTGAAGAAGCCAATGGCGGCACCATCTTGCTCGACGAAATTAGCGAAATGGAACCCCGCCTGCAGGCTAAATTGCTGCGCGTGTTGCAAGAACGCGAAGTTGACCGGGTCGGCTCTAACAAACCGGTGAAGGTTAACGTGCGCATTCTCGCTACGTCAAACCGCAATATGGAAGACCACGTCGCCAGCGGCGGCTTTCGCGAAGATTTGTACTTCCGTCTCAATGTCATGAATCTTGACTTGCCGCCGTTGAAAGCGCGTCCCGACGACATCATCGCGCTGGCTCGTCACTTCGCCGCCAAATATTCTGAAGCCAATGGCATTCAAGCCCGCAGCCTTTCAGAATCGGCACAAGCAAAACTGCTCGCTTATGCCTGGCCCGGCAATGTTCGGGAATTGGAAAATGTCATGCATCGCACCATCTTACTTGCCAGCGGTGACGAAATCGGCGCGGATGCAATCATGCTGAGCGACTCTCCGCTTGGTCCCAACAATGCCGCCGCGTCGTCCAGCGCCGCAGCGTCCGCAGGCGGCGAACCGGGCGCAATGGTCGGCAAGACCGTGTCTGAGGTCGAGCGCGAACTGATCATCAACACCCTAGGCCATTGCTTGGGAAACCGCACCCACGCCGCAACCATTCTCGGCATTTCGATCCGCACGCTGCGCAATAAGCTCAAGCAATACAATTCCGAAGGTTTCAACGTACCAACGCCCGGTGGAACTGACGGCGAGCAACCACCCCTCTAAGCCAACACCGAACTCAACATCGCACTCAACATCGATCAGGCGCTAACACCCAGTATGGCAAACGAAAGCTTACCCACAGCGACCACAGACGATCCTTTTGCGGGGGGGCGTTCATTTCTCAACGCCATAAGCAAGCGCGGCGACATCATGATGGCGCTGGGCGTGGTCGCGATTTTGGTGGTGCTGATTCTGCCCATGCCGACGTGGTTGCTGGATGCCAGTTTGGCGTTTTCGATCACCTTTGCCGTGCTCATCTTGATGACCGTGCTGTTTATCGAAAAACCTCTTGAGTTCAACACCTTCCCAACGGTTCTGCTGCTCGCCACGATGATCCGGCTGGCGCTCAACCTGGCGTCGACACGTTTGATTTTGGCTGGTGGGCATCAAGGCACGGACGCTGCGGGACAAGTGATTCAAGCCTTTGGCGGCTTCGTCATGGGCAACAACTTCGTCATCGGTATCATCGTGTTCATGATCTTGGTGTTGGTGAACTTCATCGTCATCACCAAGGGTTCGGGGCGTATCGCCGAAGTGTCCGCGCGCTTCACCTTGGACGCCATGCCCGGCAAGCAGATGGCCATTGACGCCGATCTGTCCACCGGCCTGATCGATGAAGAACAAGCACGTAACCGACGCAAGGAACTTGAAGACGAAAGCACGTTCTTCGGGTCCATGGACGGTGCATCGAAGTTCGTGCGCGGCGACGCCATCGCGGGCTTGCTGATCACCTTCATCAACGTCATCGCGGGCATGATCATCGGCGTTGCTCAGCACGGCATGACGTTTGCCAATGCCGCCGACAACTTCACCCGCCTGACCGTCGGCGATGGTTTGGTCACCCAAATCCCCGCCCTGGTGGTGTCGATAGCCGCCGGTATGATGGTCACCAAAGCGGGCGTGCGCGGCGCCACGGAAAAGGCCTTGTTCAAACAGGTCGGCGGCCAGCCCCGCGCCATGGGCGTGAGTTCCTTTTTGTTAGGCGCGATGGCGTTGCTGCCGGGCATTCCGTTTTTCCCGTTCATGTTTTTATCGGTGGTGACCTTTACCATCGCCTTCATCACCAACCGCGGGCAAAATAAACTAAAGGCAGAAGAAGAGGCAGAAGCCGAAGCCATTGAAGTTCAACAAGCCGAAGCGACGCCAGATGAGCCGATCTCCACCGCGCTCAAAATTGATCTGCTGCGCCTTGAACTTGGCTACGGATTACTATCGCTGATCAACAATCCGCGCGACGGCAAACGCCTAACCGACCAAATCAAGGCCCTACGCCGTCAAATCGCGACCGAGATGGGCTTTGTGATGCCCTCCGTACGCATCCAAGACAACATGCAGTTGGACGCCAACACGTACATCGTGCGCACCAAAGAAATCGAGGCCGGGCGCGGAGAATTGCGCCCCAACATGCTGTTGGTGATGGATCCACGCGGCGAGGAAATCACCCTGCCCGGTGAAAAAACGGTGGAGCCGACCTTCGGCCTGCCGGCCATGTGGATCGACGAGCAAAACCGAGAAGAAGCCTTGTTCCGCGGCTACACCGTGGTCGATCCCGCCACCGTGATCACGACGCACCTGACCGAAGTCATCAAAGACAACATGCCCGAGCTGTTGTCGTATGCGGAAACGCAAAAGCTGATCGACGAGCTGGATGACGAACACAAAAAGCTGGTCGAAGAGATGATCCCGGCGCAAATTTCCATGGGCGGCACCCAGCGCGTGCTGCAGAACCTGCTCACCGAACGGGTATCGATCCGCGATCTGCCAACCATTTTGGAAGGTGTATCGGAAGCCTGCGGCATGACCCGCAACGTCACTATGATCACCGAACACGTGCGCGCGCGGCTGGCACGCCAAATCAGCGACATGAATGTCAACGACCAAGGCGTAATCGTGTTGCTGTCGCTGTCGCCGGAATGGGAACAGCGCTTCGCCGAATCTTTGGTCGGTCAAGGCGACGACCGCCAGCTGTCCATGGCGCCGACGCATTTGCAGGAATTCATCACTCAGTTGCGCAACGCCTATGAACGCCAAGCCATGATGGGCGAAGTGCCGGCCTTGATGACCAGCCCCGGTATCCGCCCGTATGTGCGCTCCATCATCGAAAGGTTCCGCCCCTCGACCGTGGTGATGAGCCAAAACGAAATTCACCCCAAAGCTAAAATCAAGACTGTCGGTCAAGTCTAACCTGGACTAACCTCGAACCATGCCAAACACCAACATCGCCCCATCGCCCGCCAAACGTGGCAAAGGTCAGAACATCATCGCCGTTGCCTCGGGCAAAGGCGGCGTGGGTAAGACCTTTTTGGCCATCACGCTGGCCAACGCGTTGGCCAACAAAGAACGCAAAGTGCTGTTGTTCGACGGCGATCTGGGGCTGGCGAACCTCGACATTCAGCTGGGCCTGATGCCGCAACAAGACCTTGGGTCGGTGATTGCCGGACGCTTGACGCTGAACCAAGCGGTGCTGCCGTTTCCCCAAGGCGGCTTCGACATCATCGCCGGACGGTCAGGTTCCGGCGGTCTGGCGAACATCCCCACATCACGCTTGCAGATGCTCAATGAAGACTTGGCGCTTTTGGCTCAGGCTTACGACCACGTTATTTTGGACCTGGGCGCGGGGGTCGAGCGCACGGTACGCCAGCTGACCCACAATGTCGGCACCTGCATGGTCGTGGCCACCGACGAGCCAACGTCGCTGACGGACGCCTATGCGTTTATCAAACTGACCCACATGGAACGGCCCAAGCTGGACATTCGCATTGTGATCAACGCCGCGAATTCCACACGTGAGGGTGAGCGCACCTACAACACCCTGTTGAAGGCGTGTGAAGGATTTCTAAAGATTTCTCCGCCATTATTGGGGGTCGTGCGCCGCGACCCAAAGGTGCGCGAAACCATTAAGGCCCAAGTGCCTTTGCTGACGCGCTATCCAAACGCCGAGGCCGCGCAAGACATCACATTGATTGCACGTAAATTAATCGACTAGGTGTTTTGACCCAAAGGCATAGGCCCGAACCGGATAAGTTCTAACCACAGGGAAGAACCCCGAAAGGTTACGCCATGCCAACCGTACAACCGCCGCCACCGCCGCCACCAACACCTGCCACACCGCAGACGAGCCAAGCCGTGGCCGTGGCCGTCAAAGCCCCCGAAGCGGTCAGCCAACTGCGCCCGGGTCAGTCCCTACAGGCCACACAAGTTTCGCAGCCCACGCAGGCCGCTCAGTCCACACAGGCTGCCCCCGCCGCCAAGGCCGCGCAACCTACAACGCCACCTGCACCGTCAGCGACCCAATCCCTGCCAGCCAATCAGGTTCAGGTGCAGACCACCTTGGGCCCAATCACACTGCAAACGGCTTTGCCCATCCCCAAGGGCGCCGTGCTGACGCTGGTGCTCAACAGATTGACGCCGCAGCCACAGTTCCTCATCACTGAAATCAACGGCAAGCCGGTCCCAGGTACGCAAACCGCATTGCATAGTGCTGGGGCACCATCGCTTGCGGCCAACCGTGCCAGCGCCACGCCATTGAGCGTCCCGCCGTTAACGGAAGGGATGCGCATCAACGCCACATTGATACGTCCGGCGACTGTCCCTGCAACCGTCTCGACGCCAAGTGGGATTCCCACCGCGCCCCAAACACCCGCACAGCCGCAAGTACTGGCCCCGACGCCAACAGCGTCAGCCAACCAACCCATTTCCGTTCAAACCCCGTCGTCGGCTCCAGCCCAAACGACGTCTCCGGGGTCGCCGGCAACACCAACGACACCGCCGTCGTCATCTGGGGGCGTACAACCACCCCCCCCCAGCGCAGCCCAGCTTGTTCAATTGCCTTCCGGCACCCGTTTCACGGTTTCCGTTGTGCGCATCGCTTCGCCCAGCACCGCACTCAACGCCGCCACACCGAGTTCAGGCGGTGGGTTGGCGGCGGGGGCGACGTTGAGCGGCACCGTCAGCGGCGCCACGCCGCAAGGACAGCCGATTGTGCAAACACCCAACGCGACCATCGCTTTGGAAACGTTAGCCAAGATCAATGAGGGCATGCGCGTGACGTTGAAGCTGGAAAGTGGGCCCAGCTTAGCCAGCACCCCGAACGCGGCCAAGCTTGGTCACGCAGGTCCGGCGGGAACGCTGGCCCAAGCTAAATCGTGGTCGCAATTGGATGAGGCGCTGAAAGCTTTGTCGCATATCGACCCGGCACGGTTTCAACACATCACGCAAAACGTCTTGCCACAACCCGGCGCGAAGCTCACCAGCCAAATGTTGTTTTTTCTCAGCGCGCTCAAGGGCGGCGACATCAAGGCATGGCTTGGCGATAATGCCAGCAAGGTGATCGAAAGCGGCCGACCGGGCATTGTCTCTCGTTTAAGCAGCGACATGCAGATCATGTCAAAGCTGGTGGATGAGCCCCAATCGGGCGATTGGCGTTTGGCGCTGATCCCGCTGTGGAACGGCAACCAGCTTGAACAACTGCGTATGTATTATCGCAATCGGAGCGGACAAGATGATGAAGACGGCGAAGGCGATGGCACGCGCTTTGTCCTTGATGTCGAGCTTAGCAACTTAGGTCACGTGCAAATTGACGGCTTGATGAAATCACAAACAAAAAAGCTGGATTTGATCGTGCGCACTGATCAGCCTTTTCCCGACACCTGGCGAACCGACCTGGCCGAGATTTTCCAGACGGCTCAAGAGATCACCGGCATTGGCGGCAGCTTGGCCTTTCAGGCCGCACCCGGCAATTTCATCGACTTTCCGCCCATAGAAGCTCCCAGCCCGCAGCGCGGACTGTTCGTCTAATTGGTGAGCGTGGTAAAAGAAATGGTTCGACAGCTCAGGAGGCCATCATGGACTTGAACGAACGGCGCGCGCTACTGACGCTTGCCAATAACCTTGACCGCAAATTGGATTATCTTGTCACGCTTTCAGGCCACTTGCCCGGCGGCGGCGGCGCACGCCAATTGGTGAACGTGCGTTACGTGCCTGACAAGCTTATTCTTGAGTCCCGGTCTTTCGGAACATACCTCGAAGCGCTCGCCGAAATGCAATGGGAAAGCCCTGAAAACTTGGCCGTCACGGTGATCACGGACCTCAACAATGAAGTAGTCACACGGTGGATTCAGGTTGCCGTCAATGTCCCAGAGCTACAGCACCACGCCGTCGATACCCACGGTGTGGTGATCGAAGACCGCCAGCCAGGATGGGACAATCCAGCCCTGCTGGGACGCCTGCAACGTATCTAAGCGCCCGATTGGATTAAAGCGCGTCGCAGGTCTTGTGGCTGTCAAAAAATACGATGCGGCCCACGCGGCACAACATTTGACGCACAAACAAAACAGCCAACGTCGCGGCAAAACCAAGCGCCAAAGCCGACACGGCCCACAAAAAAATCAGTTCCAACATAACGATGTTCCTTCGGGGTATTGTTTAAAATTGTTAAGGTCAGGTCATTGCCTGCCTCCTTATATTAGATTTATATAATATATCGATCATCGCGCCATTGCAAGGCCAAAGAGGTCCCAGAAAACAAGCTCAATTGGCAAAGCCCTTTTGATCAATTTTGTGTTGAATGCTGTGGGGAATGTTATGCGCATCGCGAAAATCGGTGGCTTCGAACAAAGCGTTGCCGAAATCGACATCTTGCAGATTAGCGCCGACAAATTCAGTTTCGATCAGACGTGCGCCGCGCAGCACCGTGCCGCTCAGGTCGCTACCGGAAAACTTGACCTCTTCGGCGCTTGCTGCGGTCATTTCCATGTGCCGCAAATTAGACCAACTAAAATCGGAACCGAGAATAAAGCCGCCAAGCATATTCACTCCGGAAAAGTCGCTGTGGCGAAAGCTGGCCTCTTCCATGATGATGTCCTTCATGAAGGCGCCTGCAAAGATGGCTTTGTCGGCTTTGACGTAATTGAGATCCGTGCCGAACTGGAACGAGCGGCTCAGATCTGCGCCGGTCATTGTCGAGTAATCAAAGCGGGTGTGGAATAAATCGGCTTCACGCATGTCGGCCTCAACGAATGAGGACTGTGAAAAATCAGACCACTTCATATCCGACTTATGCATCACTGCGCCATCAAACACGCAGCGACGGCACTTGAAGTTCATCATGTTCACGCCGGAAAAATCGGATTTCGTGAAGTCCGCGCCGTCGAAATTTTTGCCGAAAAAGTCGCACGCCGTATAATCTTTGTGCGGACTCGGTATGTCACAAGCATTTTGCGCCTGATTTTGAGCATATGCGGCAAAGCTCCCAGCGCACATCGCGCATAAAACAAGGCCTGCAAAGTATAGCGAACGCATTTTCATATCGCCCCCTCGCCCACGCCACATCATAGACGTGTTTAGCAGCGAAAGAAACGATCAGCCGCGCGCAGCCTTTTTGCGACGATGCTGATTGAGAGCAATTTCATCGAGCATGATTTGCTCACGACGGTTTTGCTCGCGCTCAAAGCGGCGCTGGCGGTTGCTTTCCACCGTCTCGTATTTTTTGAGCTCTTGGTATGCGTCCGACAATTCATCTTGGGCATGGCCGATAACAAACTCCATCTGATCGATGGAATCTTGCAAATTTTCGCGGCGCTGAATGACTTGCTTGGCGAACGCGCCATAGGTCAGCCCCGCCAGCGTCGGATCCGCAGCGGCGGCTTTTTGCTGTTCAATCAAGTCGGCTTCCAGTTGCTTCATCTGGTCTTCCAACTCACCTTGCAAACGCAGAAGCTCGCCCAGCTTGCGGCGCTTTTCGTCGACGTTCCATTCATGCAGACGGATCAAGTTTTTGATATTCGCAGCCAAGTTTCAAACCCTCAAAGCTATTTTGTTTCAAGCCGTCACTGCGGCCTTATTAATTGGTCACTGTGTGTTGGTCGGTATGTTCACGCGCGGCATATCCGGCATCAACCCTGACGCTAAGCCCGGTTGCGCGGCTGTGCCTGGTTGAGTGGGCTGTCCAACCTGTACCGGCTGCTGCGCCGCCTGGGGTTGGGGTTGGGGTTGGGACTGCCCCGACGCGTCAGCGGCAGCCCCGTCCGGCTGCGCCATATTCAACAGCTGCGCCAGCAATTCGTAGCAACCGGCGAGGTCGGTGTGATCGCCTTTGTTTTGCGTCAAAAACGTTTCTAAGGGACGGTGGTAGTAAATCGCTTCATCGATTTCCGGATCTGTGCCTTTACGGTATGCACCCAGGCGGATCAATTCAGCCATATCGTCGTAAGTGGAAATCAAACGTTTAGCGCGACTGACCAGGGCGTTTTGCTCATCGGTGTTACAGCCGGGCATGGTACGGGAAACGCTTTTGAGAATATTGACGGCGGGAAACCGTCCGCGTTCGGCGATTTCACGATCAAGCACCACATGGCCGTCCAAAATACCGCGCACCGCATCGGCGACCGGCTCATTGTGATCGTCGCCTTCAACCAGCACGGTGAACAACCCGGTGATGGAACCCTGTCCCTCTTGCCCCGGTCCGGCGCGTTCCAAAAGGCGTGGAAGCTCCGCGAACACCGACGGCGTATAACCTTTTGAGGCTGGAGGCTCACCCACGGATAGCGAGATTTCGCGCTGCGCCATGGCAAAGCGGGTGACGCTGTCCATCAAACACAGGACTTCTTTGTTCTGATCGCGGAAAAATTCTGCCGTCGCCAATGTGGTGTACGCGGCCTGACGGCGCACCAGGGGTGGCTCGTTGGACGTTGCGACGACCACCACGGATCGCGCTAAGCCCTCTTCGCCCAAATCATCTTCGATAAATTCGCGCGCTTCTCGACCACGCTCACCGATCAGTCCGATGACGCTGACCTCTGCGTCCGTGTTGCGCGCCATCATCGACATCAATGTCGATTTGCCCACGCCGGAACCCGAAAAAATACCCATACGTTGCCCCTGGCAACAGGTGAGAAATGTGTTCATCGCCCGCACGCCAAGATCAATCTTTCCTCCAACCCGTTTGCGCAGGTGAGCGGGGGGCGGTTCGTTTTGCACCGGATAGGATATATTGCCGCTGGGCAGTGGGCCCTTGCCGTCGATGGGCTCGCCAAACGCATTGACGACCCGACCAAGCCAGCCGTCGGTTGGGTAGATCACCGGTTCCGACGCACCGACTTCGACCCGACACCCCAGACTAACGCCGTCCAAGGCGCCAAATGGCATCAACAGCGCGCGTTGTTCGCGAAAGCCGATCACCTCACACGCTATTCGTCGCCCGCCACGGCCGATGATGTCGCAGTGATCGGAGATGGAAAACACGCCCTCGACGCCCGAAACCTCGACCAGCAGACCGACCACCGCCGCAACCTGACCGTAGATTTCAAAATCCGGCAAACGTTCGAGTTCGTTGATGATGTTGTTGACGTAAACGGGCACCTGAATTCCTGGCGGCTTCGCCCCATAAACCCGCCATTCTTGGCGAATCACTTGTGGCCTAGATTCGCAAATGTGCGCTTCTGCGTCACACAGCAGTATAGACTATGCCTCCCAATCGCTTAAGGCTTGGTAAAGCAAATCAACATGTTAACGAAGGTTAATACGCAATATATACTACCAACACTTGGCATCTTGAATGTCAGCTCTACTACATATATGGTTAACGAGCCGTATTTGGGCAGTTTTTTGATGGAGTTTCGCACCCATGCGCGTCCTGCTTGTTGAAGACGATCCCGCAATGGCCAAAAGCGTTGAGTTGATGCTGAAAACCGCTGGTATGGTGGTGGATGCCACCGACCTTGGCGAAGACGGTCTAGAAATCGGCAAGCTCTACGATTACGACATCATCATCTTGGATTTGATGCTGCCAGATATGGACGGTCTTGAGGTTCTTCGCCGTCTGCGCGACGCACGGGTGGAAACCCCGGTGCTGATCTTGTCCGGCCTCACAGAATCGGAAATGAAGGTTAAAGGGCTGGGCACAGGTGCCGACGACTACCTGACCAAGCCGTTCGACAAGCAAGAGCTGCTCGCGCGCATTCAGGCGATTGTCCGCCGCAGCCAAGGCCATAGTCAATCGATCATCACAACCGGCAAGTTGGCGGTCAACCTCGACACCTCCACCGTTGATGTGGGCGGTCAGGCGATCCATCTGACCGGCAAGGAATATGGCATCTTGGAACTGCTGAGCCTGCGCAAGGGCACCACGCTGACCAAGGAAATGTTCCTCAACCACTTGTACGGCGGCATGGATGAGCCCGAGTTGAAGATCATCGACGTGTTCATCTGCAAACTGCGCAAGAAGCTTGCGGACGCTACCGGCGGCGACAACTACATCGAAACGGTGTGGGGTCGTGGATACGTTCTGCGCGATCCGGAAGAAACACCCCAAGCCAAACAGGCCTAAGCCAAAATTTATCCTCTGCGGCTCACGTAGGCCGGGTCTCCACCAAGCATGGTGGGCCGTTGGTGTGCTTGTACACACCTTGCCCTGCTTGCACCGGCCAAAAGTCCTCAGTCAGGCCGACAGTTGATTCAGCGCTGCCCAAAAACAACACGCCGTCCTTGTTCAGCACTTTGCTGATCGCCCCCAAAACCCGGCTTTTTGTTTCCAGATCAAAATAGATCAAGACGTTGCGGCAAAACACCAAATCGAATTGGCCCAAGCCGCGATAGTCCTGCAACAAATTGAACGGTCTGAAGCTGACCATTTTGCGGATATTGTCGTGGAGACGCCATCCCTCGCCTTCTTGGGTGAAATGCTTGACCAACAGGTCGACGGGCAGTCCGCGCTGGATTTCGAATTGGCTAAAGACCCCTTGTTCTGCCCGCGCCAATACGGAATGAGAGATATCCGTGGCGACAATCTCGACGGTCCAGCCGGCCAGTTTAGCGGCTGCAGCGTTCACAAGCATCGCTAACGAATAAGGCTCTTGACCACTTGAGCACGCCGCGCACCACACGCGAATGCTGCGCTTGGACGCACGACGCGTCAACAGTTCGGGCAAAATCGTCGTCTTGAACAAATCGAATGGCGTGCTGTCGCGAAAAAACAACGATTCATGGGTATTCATCGCTTCCGCGATTTCAACCGTCAACGCTTCATCATGGTCCGCCATAAGAGCCAGAGCCATATCCTTGACGTTGGTGTACCCACGCCTGCGCGCCACAGGTATCAAGCGCGTTTCAATCAGATAGTTTTTGTCATGCGTAACGATCAGGCCAGATCGGTCTTTGAGAAGATCGCAAAGATATTCGAAATATCCAGAATTCAAGAGAGGTCACCACGTACGCTAGACTTCGGTTCAGAACCTCTTGAAAGCCTTATCGGGTACGGCTGACGAAATTCGCGACGTAACTCGGCAATTCGGTAATCGGCAAAACCGCGCTACACACGCCCGATGACGCCGCAGCGCCCGGCATACCCCAGACGACCGAAGTCTTTTCATCTTGCGCAATCACGGTGCCGCCAGCGTTCACGATATCTTGCGCACCCTTGGCACCGTCATTGCCCATACCGGTCAAAATCACGGTGATCACGCGCCCGCCATATACTTTAGCCACGCTGCGCAGCATTGGATCAACGGCGGGACGACAAAAATTTTCGGGGGCATCTTGGTTCAGCGTGACGATACGTTGCGGACCTTTTTGCGTGACGATCATGTGAAAATCGCCCGGCGCAAGTAAAACTTTACCGGCTTCGATGACATCGCCGTCCTTAGCCTCGGAACACGGCCAGCCGGTCATACGCGTGATGTGTTCAGCCAAAATTGAGGTGAACGTCGCGGGCATATGCTGGGTGATGACCACCGGTAGATTTACGGTTTTAGGAAGCCCCTTGAGGAATTCAAACAAGGCCTGAGGACCACCGGTAGAGCTGCCGATTGCCAGGATGTCCGGCTTGGTCGTGCCTGCTTTACGCAAGGTGATCTCGCCGCTCCGGTTGATTTTCCAACCCTGCGGCGCGCCGGATGCGGCGGGTCGCGCTGCTGTTGCGGGTGCTGCGCCGGGTGTGGCCCTGGGCGCTACGGGTCGCGCCACAGATGGCGCACGCGCAGTGACCGGTTGTCCCGTGGCATGACGATGGATGATGCCGAGATTCTTGACCTTATCGAGCAATTCTCGTTTGAATTCGTTTTCACCGCTCAATTCGCGCGCTGCAGACGGCTTGGGTACGTATTCCGTCGCGCCTGCGCTCAACGCCTTCAAGCTGATCTCAGCATTTCGCTTGGTCAAGGTTGACGCCATGATCACCTTGATGTTGGGGTCGGCCTTCAACAGCAGTGGCAAGGCCGTCAGGCCATCCATCACCGGCATTTCAATATCTAAGATCACAACGTCGATCACACCGGGCTGGCGCGTCAGTTGATTGACGGCAAGCTGACCGTTTCCGACAGACGCCGTCACACTGACATCCGGATCGGCTTCCAGCATACGCGTGATCAGTCCACGGATGACCGCAGAATCGTCCACCACCATGACGCGGATGGGACTGCCGTTTGTCGAGTTTTGCGCCGTGTCGCTCACGCCTGTGTATCCGTTACTGAGGGTTAAGCCGGAAATCAAATTGTTGCTTAGAGTAAGCCAACCTGAGTGAATTTCGCCTGAATAATTTCACTATCGAAGGGCTTCATGATGTACTCATTGGCCCCCGCTTCGATGGCTTCTTGAATATGCTCGATGTCGTTTTCCGTGGTGCAAAATACGACCACCGGCTTGTCGCCGCCGGGCAGAACCCGCATTTCACGCAGAAACTCGATTCCGCTCATCACGGGCATGTTCCAATCCAGAAGGATTGCATCCGGCATGACGGCTTTACAGGCGTCCAAAGCGAGCTGCCCATCGGCGGCTTCAGCCGTTTCAAACTCCAGATCTTGGAGGATTTTTTTAGCCACCATTCGAATGACCTTGGAATCATCAACAATGAGACAAGATTTCATGGGGACCCTGTTATCTGAAAGGTGAACCGATCTGCTTTTTCTATCCAATGAGACAGAAAAAGCTCATAAGAAACGAATAGCGCAATATGGGCTGAAAGATAAGCCTTTTTCGAATAAAAAGGCCCTGCCGGTACGCCAGCAGGGCCTTTTGTTGGGATTGCGCACCAAATTTAAGTGGTCACGCTGTTGACGGTCATCGCCAAGGAGCGCACCAACTCGTCACGGTCAGATTTAGCGACATAGTCGTTAAAACCAACATTACGCCCCCGCTCAAAGTCACGATCAGTGGCGTGCGCCGATAGGGCGACCATGGGGATTTCGCCCCAACGCAGATCACGACGGACTTCTTCAGCAAAGGCGAAACCGTCCATTTCCGGCATTTCAATATCACTGATGATGACATCGAATTTGGATCCGCGATCACGCATCTTCAAGGCTTCGGTTGCGGATTCTGCGGTGGTGACGTTAAAGCCCGCGACCGACAAGATCGGTGCCAGCAAATTGCGGAAGAATGGACTGTCGTCCACCAACAAGGCATGTTTGCCGGCGATCAAGCCACTGGCATCTTCTTCCGAACCGCCGAACCAATCGGGGAACGCCTGGGTCAAGTAATAGCCCGCATCGATCACATCGGTGGCGCGACCATCGATAACAGCGGAACCGATCAAACCTGAACGGTTGGCGGTGATTTCCACCTTCAAGCGATCTTCGACGATATCCACGATCTCATCGACCACCAGCCCCATGGACCGTTCGCTTTCGGTAAACACCAGAACCGCCTGACGGCCTTCGGTTTTCCATTCCTGATCGGCGCTAAAAGGAACAAGCGGCATCAATTGGCCACGATATTGAACCATATGTTCACTGTGAGAAACCTCGACCTCGGCCATATCGATTTCTTCCAAACGCGCGACCAACGCCAAAGGTACGGCCTTCAGCTCATCGCCGCCAGCACGGAAAATCAGCATGGAAACGCGCTCATCACCGGTGGCGCCGACATGTTCTTCGGCACCGGATTCGGCATCGGGCGCCGCGCCCACCTCGCCGGTCGAGGCCGCGATGCCGTTGGGGTCCAAAATCATAATCACCGAGCCATCACCCAAGATGGTGTTGCCCGAATAGACCGGAATATCGCGCAACACTGGCGACGTCGGCTTCACCACAATTTCTTCGGTATCGAAAACGCGATCGACGATGATGCCGAAGCTATAGGTGCCGACTTGGGCGACGATGATGAAGGTCTCCTCGGCGATATGTTTGCTACCACCTGTGGACAGCTTCAACAGATCGCCCAAATGCACCAGCGGCAGCAAACGGTTACGCAGACGTAGAACCGGGCTTTCGTTGATCACTTCGACCGAATATTCGGAACGCGCCGACGCACGAACCAGTTCGAGCACGCTGATTTGCGGAATGGCGAATTTTTCGCCACAGCTTTCCACAATCAACGCCGCGACAATGGCCAGGGTCAACGGAATTTTGATGGTGAAGGTCGAACCGTGACCTTCTTCGGATTTCAGCTCGATGGTGCCACCAATTTTTTCGATATTGGTGCGCACCACATCCATGCCAACGCCACGCCCAGACACACTGGTGACCTTTTCGGCGGTCGAAAATCCGGCTTTAAAGATATATTGCTGGATCTGCGTATCCGCCATGCCGTCTAGCTCTGCTTCAGTGAGCAGGCCATTGTCTAAGCATTTTTGACGGATACGATCCATCGGCAGGCCCTTACCGTCATCGGCGATGTCGATGATGATGTGGCCGCCTTCATGATAGGCATTCAGCGTAATGGTGCCGATTTCGGGCTTGCCCATCGCGACGCGGTCGGCAGGCGTTTCAAGGCCGTGATCGGCGGAATTGCGCACCATGTGGGTGAGCGGATCCTTGATCAAGTCGAGAACTTGACGGTCCAATTCAGTTTCGGCGCCCAACATCTGCAAGTCGATTTTCTTGCCCGTTTCAAGGGACAGATCGCGCACGATACGCGGCAACTTGGCCCACGCATTGCCGATCGGTTGCATGCGGGTTTTCATCACGCCTTCTTGAAGGTCGGTGGTGATGTGGCTCAAACGCTGAATAGGAACGGTGAACTCGCTGTCTTCGCTGCCGCGAATCATCTGCAACAGCTGATTGCGGGTCAGGACCATTTCGGAAACCAAGGTCATCAGGTTTTCCAAAACGTCGACGTTCACACGCAACGATGCAGCAACGCCGCCGCCAGCTCCCGCTTCTGCCTTGGCTGGCGCTTTGGCCGCTGCCGCTTTCGCGGCGGGCGCAGCAGGCGCGGGCGCAGCAGCCTTGGCCGGAACGGAGGCCGCCGGAGCAGGCACAGGAGCAGCCTCGGCGGCGAGACGTTCCATTTCTGCATTGGCGGCTACTTCTGCCGCAGCGGCCTCTTCATCTGTCATGCCGCCGCCAGTGGCTTCTTCGTATTCAGCCATCAGTTCAGCGGCAACCGGGAAGCCTTGATCAGACATTGCCGGGCCAGCTGCGTCATCGCCACCGCCGGTGGCTTCTTCGTATTCAGCCATCAGTTCAGCGGCAACCGGGAAGCCTTGGTCAGACATTGCCGGGCCAGCTGCGTCATCCCCACCACCGGTGGCTTCGTCGTATTCGGCCAACAATTCAGCGGCGACCGGGAAGCCTTGCTCGTTAAGCGTAGGGCCAGAAGACGCGGGCGCATCACTGGCCGGAGCAGCGGCGGGGGCTGCAGCGGGCGCGGCCTCACCACTAGCCAACGCGTTCAGCTCGGCGATCAATTCGGCATCGTTGCCCTCAGGTTCTTGTGCGGTCTCAGCCAGCTCATCGACCAAGCCGCGAATGGTGTCGATACACCGCAGAACCAGCGACACCCCATCGGGGGTCACTTCCAGTGCGCCGTCGCGGTACTTATCAAGCACGTTCTCGCCCGCATGGGCCACCGATTCAAGCCTCGGCAGGCCAAGGAAACCGCACGTCCCTTTGACGGTGTGAACCAAGCGGAAGATATTACCAAGGATCGCAGCGTTTTGCGGGTCTTTTTCAAACTCCACAAGCTGTGCATCGACTTGCGCAACGCTTTCCAATGTCTCCGTAATAAATTCGCTTAAAAGATCGTCCATCAGTGGATCCCTAATTGCAAAAGCAGGCGCTCAAAAAAACAGTGCGCGTTGAGAAGGCTATGATCTTTCTAGATTGAAACCCTCTTCCCAATATTCAAGATATTAACGCCCCAAAAGCTTAGGTCCAATTTTTTTCTAACGATTTCATACGATAAACGTAAATAAAGGCGAAAAATATCCCTTACAACAGCGCCGCAAGGCGAATTTCACCAGAATTTTCGTCAAGAACCTCCATCTCCGCGCCCAGGCTGTGGGCTAGGATGGCCGCAAAATGCCCATGAACCGTTCGCGCTGTGAGCGACTGCGGCGATGCATCAACCGCCATAGACGATAATATCTCGGGGCGTAGCCCTGCCCCGGTGCCCTGCGCAAACACGGCAAAGCCCAACCGCCCGCCGATCTCGCTGATATCGATTCGTAAATCACCACCCCGCGGCAATGCTTCGGCGCCAATCAAACACAAGCTCAGCAACAATTTTCCTGGCATCAAGCCAATCCGGGTGTTTTGCGCTACCCAGGTCAGCGCCACGCGCCCGCCTTGCAGAAAATCCGCCAGCAGCTTTTTCAGCTCATCAGTGGTGACGGTGTCGTTCTCGCCCCCGCCGAGTCCAAAGGCGACGCGCAAAAACGCTAGACGGTTGGCGCACTGGTTGGCGCTCATGGCGATGACGCTGATTGCTTCGCCATCAACCATTTGATTGTCCTCGCTCAGCAATTCAGCGCCGGTGCTGAGCGCGCTGACGCCGCCCGCCAAGTCGTGGCAGACGCGCGAGACCAACAATTGCGCCACTTTATGATCGATATTCATGTTTTTTACCCTGTCAGCTCCTATATTTCCTATTATTGACTTGGACTTACCGAGGCCGCAAGGGATCGCTGACAGCATGGGGCAAAAAGGCAAAATGCGCCCACAAAGGTGCACGGGAAAACCCTTTCCAAAGGGCCGCCAGTCGACCGACGCGGACATCGCCGTCGTGCGCGCGCTGGTGGGCGACGTTGAGCCTGGACGCGATCAGCTGATCGAACATCTACACACCCTCAACGACCATTTTGGACGTTTAAGCGCCGGAAACATCGCCGCGTTGGCGCATCTTTTGGGCTTGGCGCAAATCGACGTTTATGAGACCGCGACGTTTTACGCCCACTTCAAAGTTGGGGGGGAGCAAGATCAAGCCGCCCCCATCACACTGCGCATTTGCGACGGACCCGCCTGCCGCATGGCCGGGGCGAAAACGCTGCTGAAAGACGCCATGGCGGCGTTTGATGATCAAGTCCAGGTCAGCGCAGCGCCGTGCCAGGGCGCTTGCGACACGCCGCCCTCAGCCATCATGAGCAAACGCCGCATTTCGTCGGCCACCGTGGAAAAGCTCACATCGCAAAACACTGCACCGTCGCCCTTGTCTGCCATTGGGCCGGTCATTTCACTGAATGCCCCTGACATCGTTGAGTCCCTGACCCAAGCCGAACTGCGTGGCATGGGCGGGGCGGGCTTTCCCGTGGCGCGCAAATGGGCGTTCTTCGACGGCGCTCCCAACCCCAGAGTCCTGGTGGTCAACGCCGACGAAGGCGAACCGGGCACTTTTAAAGACCGATACCTATTGGAAACCGAGCCTGAAAAGGTTTTGGGCGGCATGCTCATCGCCGCCCAGGCTCTGAACGTTCAAGACGTGTTCTTCTATCTGCGCGACGAATATTCGCACATTCATGCAATGCTTGGCGATGTTTTCAAACGCATGGAAAGAGATGGCGTCACCTTGCATCTCAGACGCGGCGCAGGTGCTTACATCTGCGGCGAGGAAACGGCGTTACTCAACAGTCTGGAAGGCAAGCGCGGCCAGCCCCGCAACCGCCCGCCCTATCCTGCCCAGCACGGCTACAAGGGGCGTCCGACCATCACCCACAACGTCGAAACCCTGTATTGGATCGCCGACATCGCAGATCGCGGCGCAGAGGCTTATGTATCGGAAGGCCGCCCCCGGTTTTATTCGCTGTCGGGACGCATCAAAAATCCCGGCGTTTACCGCGCCCCATCAACCACCACGGTTAAAGGCCTGATCGACATGGCGGGCGGCATAGTGGATGGTCATCGCTTCACCGCGTTCTTACCCGGCGGAGCGTCGGGCGGCATTTTCCCCGCGCGCTTTGAAGACAAAGCCATGGACTTCGGCGTGTTCGAAGAGCTCGGCGGGTTTGTCGGTTCCGGTGCGCTGACGGTGTTGTCCGGTCATGACGACGTGTGGGACGTGGCGCGCACCTTGGCGGCGTTCTTCATGGATGAAAGCTGCGGTAAATGCACGCCGTGCCGGATCGGTACTGAAAAAATGCTCGGGCTGATCGGTAACCCGCGAGGCAACGCCGACCTGATCCATGATTTATCCGACGCCATGCGCGATGCGTCGATTTGTGGACTTGGCCAAGCCGCGCCGAACCCTGTGCTCAGCCTGCTCACCCATTTTGAGGAGGATGATCAATGAGCAACACGATCACATTCATCCTCGACGGCCAACAGGTCGAAGCCCTGCCCGGGGAAACGATCCGCAAATGCGCGCGGCGATTGGGAATCACGATTCCCGGCATTTGTTCGGGCATCAATCCCCACTACAGCACCGACGGCAGTTGCCGCTTGTGCATGGTTGAGGTCGAAGGCGAACGCACCCTTGCCGCCAGTTGCAAACGCCCGGTCACACCAGGGCTGAGCGTCAACACCACGTCGCCGCGCATCGACAAGACCCGGAGCACGGTGATGGAGCTGTTACTCGCCGACCGACCTGCTTTTGAAGATACGCCCTACCACCCGGCAGATCGATTTCGTGTGCTCGGTCAAACCATGGATGTGCAAACCAGCCGCTTCACCGCGAGCGGCGAACACCCGCCGACCGACACATCGCACCCTGCCATCGACGTCGATATGTCCAAATGTATTTTGTGCACCAACTGCGTGCGGGCTTGCGCCGAGGTGCAGAGCAATGCGGTGATCGGCATCGCGGGGCGCGGAAAAGACTCGCGCATCGTGTTCGATCAAGGCGACGCGTTGGGCTTCAGCAGTTGCGTCGCATGCGGTGAATGCGTGCAATCATGCCCGACCGGCGCGCTGTTGCCCAAGGCCCTGCCCGCCAGGACGCACGACGCGCAAAAGGTCGACTCGCTGTGTCCCTATTGCGGCGTCGGCTGCCAAGTCACGTATTATGTGGCTGACGATAAAATTCTCTACACCCAAGGCCGCGACGGCCCGGCCAATCTCGGAAAGTTGTGCGTCAAAGGACGGTTCGGTTTCGACTACGCCCGCCACCCCGACCGCTTAACCAAGCCGCTGATTCGCATTGATGGCGCGGCCAAAGACCCGGCTATTTTGGATGGCGGTGAGCCGCTCAGCCAATTTCGCGAAGCCACCTGGGAAGAAGCCTTGGGCCATGCGGCGGCGGGCCTGGAAAGCGCATTTGAAGAATTTGGATCCGATGCCATCGCCGGGTTTGGATCGGCCAAGGGATCGAACGAAGAAGCGTACCTGTTCCAAAAACTGATCCGCACCGCGTTTCACACCAACAACGTCGATCACTGCACCCGCTTGTGCCATGCCTCGTCCGTCGCAGCATTGATGGAAGGCATCGGATCGGGCGCCGTCACCGGACCGTTCACCGATGCTGAGCACGCCGACGTGATCGTGGTCATCGGCGCCCGACCATCGCAAAATCATCCGGTCGCCTCGACCTTCATCAAGGCCGCGAAACGAAACGGCGCAAAACTGATCGTCATGGACCCACGCGGACAAGCGTTAAGTCGCCACGCCGATCACATGGTGCAGTTCACCCCCGGTGCCGACGTGGCGTTGCTCAACGCCATACTCAACGTCATCGTCACCGAAGACTTGGTCGATCACGATTATATTGATAACCGGGTCGAGGGCTATGACGCCTTCGCCGAACACATCCGCGCCTATCCGCCGGAAAAATTGTCACCACTTTGCGGCATCGACGCCGACACCATCCGCACCCTTGCGCGCACCTATGCGACATGTGAACGGGCGATGATCTTTTGGGGCATGGGCATTTCGCAACACACCCACGGCACCGACAATGCGCGCTGTTTGATCGCGTTGGCGTTGCTGACCGGCAACATTGGCAGGCCCGGCGCCGGGCTGCATCCGCTGCGCGGTCAAAACAATGTGCAAGGCGCTTCGGACGCGGGGCTGATTCCGATGGTGTTGCCCGACTACACCCCCGTCGGCAACGACGTTGGGCGGGCGCGTTTTGAATCCGCGTGGAACTGCGACCTGCCCACCGCCCCAGGTCTCACGGTGGTGGAAATTATGCATGCCGCGTTGGCGCGCGACATCCGCGCCATGTACATCTGCGGCGAAAACCCGGCCATGTCGGACCCCGACCTGAACACGGCCCGGCGTGCGTTGGCGAGCCTGGATCATTTGGTGGTGCAAGACATCTTCATGACCGAAACCGCGGCCTTCGCCGACGTGATTTTGCCCGCCACCAGTTTTTACGAAAAAACCGGAACCTTCACCAACACCAACCGCCAAGTGCAGTTGGGGCGCAAAGTCTTGGAGCCGCCCGGCGATGCACGCGAAGACTTTTGGATCATCCAAAGCATCGCCAAGCATTTGGGGCTGGATTGGCACTATGAAAACGCCGCCCATGTGTTTGAAGAAATGCGCACCGTGATGCCGTCCCATGCGGGCATTTCACACCTGCGTTTGAAACGCGAGGGTGCGGTGACCTATCCGTGCCCATCAGAGGATCTGCCCGGCCAAGCCGTGTTGTTCGCGGACGGCTTTCCCATGCCGTCGGGCAAAGCAAAACTAGCACCCGCACACCCCATTCCACCCGACGAACAACCCGACGACGCGTATCCGTTCGTGCTGACCACCGGACGCATGTTGGAACATTGGCACACCGGGGCGATGACTCGGCGCGCTTCGGTCCTCGACGCGCTTGAGCCCGTTCCCGTGATCAGCATCAATCCACGTGATTTGGAAAGTTTAAATCTTGAGCCCGGCGACGTCGTCAGGCTGAGCAGCCGACGCGGCGAACTCAGCGCCGCCACCCGAGCGGACCGCGACGTTCCAGTCGGGGTGGTGTTCTTGCCGTTCGCCTTCTATGAGGCCGCCGCCAATTTGCTGACCAACCCAGCGCTCGACCCGTTCGGTAAAATCGCCGAACTTAAGTACTGCGCGGTGAAGGTCGAGAAAAATTAAGAATCGCTGCTCGGGTCTTTAAGCAACTTGGCGAAAGCCAACGCCTCGTCCGCAACGCTTTTCGCGGCTTTGTCTTCCATCTCTTGATAACGCCGCATCACGTCCAGGCCCAGCGCTGAGACTTCGGCGCCGCCGCCGCCTTTGCCGCCGGTCGCGGTCACCACCAAGTCCGACGTGAAGCAGCGGTTCATGGTATCGACCAAAACCCAGGCGCGGCGATAGCTCATGCCCATTTCGCGCGCCGCACCGGAGATCGAGCGATGACGTTCGATCGCTTGCAGCAGCTCAACCTTGCCCGGCCCAAGCGCCGTCGCCGCACCGATCAGGATGCGCACACGGGGACTTTTCGGATACTTTTTCGTGGGTCGTTTTGCGGTGCTTTTCGCCATATAAGAACTATAGCCTTCAACCGCCGCCGCGGTGAAAATATCTCTCAAAGCGCGCCACGGCGGCTTCGGCATCGGCCTCTTCGTAGCCGCTGAGTTCCAGCGTCACGTGAGCGCGTGGAATACGAAAACCGCCCAGCGCGAAATTGGCTTGTTCTTCAAAAGTGATGGTGAAGCTGCGACCGTCTTGCGCCAACACCGCCTGCTTGCCGTCCCAGATGTAAGCGTCGCTATCCAAGGCGCGCCCCAACGTGTCCAAAAACATCTTTTCAGTCAGCGCCATGTCCTTGGTGAGTTTCATCCGCGCATCTACCCACCTGCAACCGGCGGCCAGATCGCCAAGGCTTCGCCTTCGTTCAACACCCGGGTGTCGCGTTCGCTGGGCGCGATGTACACGCCATCGATCAAAACCAGATGACAATATTCAGACGGCAGATTGACGCTGTGAATAACATCCATCACCGTCGCATCGTCGGCGACGGTTAACTCGATTTGATTTTTGACCGCGCCGTCGGGCAAATATTTGTCCAACAAGGCAAACAGTTTAAGAGTGATCTGCAAAGAGCTATCCTTGACTACACGCGACATAAGCTTCGGCGATGCGGCTGGGGTCTTTTTTCAACCGATCTTTCCACACGCCCAACTTGATGCGGCTTTGGATCAAGCCGCGTAGCACGCCAATTTGATCCGTGCGGCCCAGGCTCAACGCGCCGACCAGATGGTCGCCGTGAAACGCCAGTTTGATATAGCGATGGTGATCGTGATCCATCATCACCGCCATGTCGTCTTCGCCCATCCAGTGCCCGAACGACGCCGAAATCAGCCCCAGCGTATCGAGCACGTTCATGATCAAGCTGCCCCGATACTTGGCGTCTGCGCCCGTCATGTTCAAAGCCGCGATGCGACCATGTTCGACCGAAGTGGGCTGCACGGCGTGAACCTGAAATCCACCGCCAAAATCTGGGCCTTCGGCCACGTCGCCAGCGGCATAGATGTTTTCGACGGACGTTTGCAGACGATCATCGACCTTGATGCCGACGCCGATTTCAACGCCGGAACCGGTAAGGAAATCCGTGTTGGGTTTAACGCCCACCGACACCACCACCAAATCGGCGGAAAGATTGCCGCCGGTGTCGGTGCTGACTTTAAGCTTGCCGCCGTCGTCCGCCACACCCGTGACCTTGGTCGATGTCATCAACGTGACACCCTGCGCCGCAACCCAGCTTTTGAGCATGTCGCCGCCGGTGGCGTCCATCATTTTTGAGATCATGCGGTCTTCGGCCTCGACCACCGTCAAGTTGACGCCGCGTTCGACCAAGCTTTCCAAAATGATACAGCCGATAAAGCCCGCGCCCATCAGCACCACGTTGGACCCCGCTTTCGCGCGCTCTGCAATATACGCCGCGTCTTCCAGCGTCCAGCAATGATGCACGCCGTCCAAATCCAACCCCGGAACCGGTGGCGTCACCGGCGTCGCGCCGGTCGCCACCAACAGCTTGTCGTAACCGACTTGATGGCCGTCATGCATCGTCACCGTGCCGTTGTCGGGATCGACCTTGGTGGCAGTGCCTTGCAGGTATTCGATGCCCAAGGTGTCGTAATGGCCGTCAACCTTGCGCAAGTACGTTCCCTGTTCGTCGATCTTACCGGTCAACAGATACGGGATCGCCATGCGCGAATACGGTGGATGGGCTTCGCCTCCGACCAGGGTGACGTGACCTTCCGGATCCGCCTTGCGCAAATTTTCAGCGGCGACAACACCCGCCGGTCCGGCGCCGAGAATGACGTATTTCATAAAAATTCTCCCCAAACGCTAAGCCCCGCCCGCCCCCTCAATGACCTCGAGGCTGACGGGCGGGGCTGCGTTGAAAAATCCCAGATACGTCTAGAGAACCAGACGATCCAGAGTTTCATTGGTGGGCACGCCGTCTTCGGTCCAGCCACGCAGCGAGTAGTATTCCGGCAGCATTTTGCCCAACTCGTTGACTTTGCCTTCGGCGGGACCGGTCTTGGCCGCGTCCTTCAGCAAGCGCTTGGGCAAGGTGTCATCCTTGCCGGTGAAGCCCGCATCCAAATTGAACTTGCGCTCAAGGTTCCAGATGCGTTCGCCGGTTTCCAGCAAACGTTCGACCGTCCAGTCGCCTTCGCACGCCGCGTCGATTTGCGGCGCGATGTTGTCCATCGACCATGCAAACGTGGTGAACACGCACAAGCCCGCACTGTCCACCGCGCCGGTGGCGTCTTGGAACGCTATGACCAGACCAGCCTTGCCGTCAGATGACAGCGGGTCGGTCTTTTCGGGAATGCCCAAAATTTCCGACGCAACCGTGTAGCTGCGCAGGTGACATGCGCCACGGTTGGACGTTGCATAGGTCAAGCCCATACCCTGAATGCCGCGTGAATCGTAAGCCGGGAATTCCTGGCCCTTCACGGACATAGACAGATCGGGATGACCGTACTTTTCGGTCAGCAGCTTGGACCCCAAGCCGATTTCCGCACCGAAGCCTTCGCCGCGACCGGTCAGTTCGGCCAAGGTGGTGAGCGCTTCGGCGTTGCCCCAAGTGAGCTCGATCCCGCCTGTTTCCTTGGTGGTGATGACACCCATTTCGTAGAGTTCCATCGCCGCGCCAACCGTTGCGCCGAACGAGATCGGGTCGAAGCCCTGTTCGTTGCAGATAAAGTTCGCGAATGTCAGTGCATCCAGGTCGTTGACGCCGTTGGCCGCACCCAGCGCCCAAGCGGCTTCGTATTCCAAGCCGCCGGACGCGATCTGATACTGTTCGCGGTCCTTGACCGTGTAGTGGGTCGGATCGATGGTCGAGATGCGACCGCAGCCGATGGTGCAGCCAAAACACGCGCCGTTGCGCGTCAGGTTGGCTTTGCCGTCAGAGCGACGCGGCTCTTGCATCGCCTCACCGGAAATGTCCGATGCGCCGGCAAACTGCACGTCTTTGTGATTGTGCGTCGGCAGCGCCCCGGTTTCGTTGATGACGTTCATCAACACCTGGGTGCCAAGCGCCGGAAGGCCTTCGCCGGTCACGCCGTTTTCGGCGAGAACCGCTTTGGCCTCGGTGGTCGCTTTCATGAACGCATCGACATCGTTGACCGACACGCCCTTGGTGCCGCGAACGGCAACGGCCTTGAGGTTTTTCGATCCCATCACCGTGCCCACGCCGGAACGTCCGGCGGCGCGGTGCAAGTCGTTGACCACACCGGCGAACTTGACGCCGACTTCACCGGCTTGACCGATGGAAGCGATGCGCAGTTGCGGGTCTTGGTATTCGGCTTTGAGGCCTTTTTCCGTATCCCACACCGTGCGGCCCCAGTAATTGGAGGCATCGACCAGCTTGGCGTTGTCGTCTTGGATCAGCAAATACACCGGCTTGGGCGATTTGCCTTCAAAGATGACCATGTCCCAGCCCGCGAACTTCAGTTCCGCGCCAAAAAAACCGCCGGAATTCGAACACGCAATCGCGCCGGTCAAAGCGCCCTTGGTGATCACCGACCAACGACCGCCGGTCGCCGCCGCCGTGCCGGTCAACGGCCCAGTGGCAAAAATCAGCTTGTTGTCGGGCGATAGCGGATCGACCTTGGGGTCGATTTCCGTGCTCAGATATTTGGTCGCCAGACCGCGTTGGCCCAGATACTGGTTCGCCCAATCCATGTTGAGCGGTTCTTCTTTACACGTACCCTCGGTAAGGTTGACGCGCAGTATGCGTTTAGCCCATGACATTTGCGTACCCTCCCTTAAGCGTTGGCCTGTTGGCCGGCGTCGGTCGCCTTGGCCCAGGATTTCATTTTGGCGTAGCCGGTTGCGGCTGCGTCGGTGTAGGTGATCGCCCCGGTCGGACAAGCTTTCGCACAGGCCGGATCGCCGCCGCACAGGTCGCACTTGATGACCTTGCCGCTGGCGGGGTTGTAGTTCACGGTGCCGAACGGACAGGCGATGGTGCAGACCTTACAGCCCACACACAGCGCGTCAGAAACGACCTTGGCGCCCGTCGCGTCGAACACGGTGATGGCGTCCACGGGACACGCTTGCATACACCAGGCTTCGTCGCACTGGGTGCAGGTGTAGGGCACGAAGCGCCCTTCATCGTGAAAATTGAAAACTTTAATGCGTGATTTCGCGGGGTTGGAGACCCCTTCATTTTCCATCGAACAGGCGATTTCGCACTGTTCGCAGCCGGTACATTTATCGGCGTCCAGAACCAGAGCTTTTTCCATGTGCACCTCCCATGATTGGTCTCTTTACAGCTTGTCGCGGACAAGCTGATTGATCGGGTATGCGGTGCGAAAGGTGAACGAAAAGAGGGAAAGCCCCTAAAAGCTTTCCAAATTCCCAGATATATAAAGAGAACCGGCCTTTGTTCCGATGCTCCGTAACCTCCCACGTCCGCTCAATCTCATTTAGTGGTCGAGCTTTGGTCAATTAGCGCCCATAAAACGATCCGTTTCAAGTGTCTTTTTGCTGTTCGTTTTATTTCATCGGCCCGCCGGTCTCGACACACAGGTTGAGCCGCGCGCCTCCTCCCCCTATCATGACCCCGCCCACACTTGGCACACACATCGAAAAGGGAGAGACGGGAAACCATGCCCGCCACCATCCGCACCGTTTTGCAAGCCGCCATCGCCGTCACCATCGCCACCGCCGCACTATCGTTTTCCGGCGATGCATGGGCCATCTCCCAAAGCTGCAAAGGAAAAGGCCGCGCCGATCGCAGCGCCACCGACGCGTTCTTCAAGGACTTCGTGCCCCACTACACCATGGGCGAATGCATGGTGCGCCTGAAACTGGATTTCCACGAAGGCGTCAAGCAGACCTCGGTCGTCTACCAAATGGGCAAAGAATTCCGCCGCCACCTCTACGCCCACGCCCCCACCGCCGCGGCGTACTACTTCGAGCCCGGCCGCGACGGCTATCATTACATGATGTACGTCAACGAATGCCCCACCCGCTACGCCATCACCCAAACGATGATCGACGCGGTGCAGCCGTGCTTTGACGGCGAGGTCGATATCAAAATGATCGAAGGCCCGGTCGAAGCGGGACCACAAACGTTCGAGCCGACGACCATGGAATGGACGGATTCGACGCCGGAGTAGATTTCAGCCGAACACGCCCCACCCTCAATCGTAGAAACCGAACATAGCTTTCGAAAGCAGTTTGAATACCTCTGCAGTCGCCCCTACAATCACTCACGCAAAACTTGTGAGTTGGGGGCAATCATGAACGCTGGGATAACAATCGAAATCACTGATCCAGAAGTGGATGTGAAGTGGGGGCAGATTCTATTTAAGTTAGGCGAAGCCGCCTGCCATGGCCTTGGTGTATTTGTGGGAAAGCTCGACAGTGCGGCTGGTGCTCTTAACGCCATTCACGCCATGTTCGAAGGCATGAGCATCAACGACACTCCGGAGACCAAGGCTTGGCGGTTGGTCGTGACATCCATCGCCAGTGCGGTCAGCGACCTCAGCGCAACATCACTCAACGACAAACAACAACAAGCTGTTCTCAAAGCCTTTAAGACTTTCCGCCAAAAGAGCGATGACGTTTTAAAAGGCGGTGATCACGTCCTGACACCTGAATTTATGAGCTACCCGGCAAATTTGGAACTCTATCAGGCGCTGCGCAAAGACCTGATCACTGCGCTTAAATCCGTGCGCCTCGACAAAAAAATAGATGCGGAGCACCTTGGCGGCAAGCTGGACAAAGCGTTCAACAGTTCCGTCTATCGCATCCTAAAAGCGAAACCGGAATATTTCCAATCGCTCAGCGCTGCGTTAGAAACACGTGGTCTCGACATCGCACAGCACGAACTTGACTGGGCTCGTTACCGCAGTCACCTGATGGACCAATTCGAAGTTGCCCCAGTTTTCGGCCAGGAAGAAAACAAAATTTCTCTCAGTCAGCTCTATATCTCACCACGTGCACAGTGGCGGGAAAAGGTGGTCGATGAAGGTTCAATTGTTTTCCATACGGTCAACCTTGAAGACGACATCATGCAATGGATAAACGACAGCGCCCCCCACCATGCCATTAAGTTGATTTATGGCGGACCGGGCCGGGGTAAATCCACGTTTACTAAAGCACTGGCGGCGAAGCTTGCCCAAAATGAGGGCCTACGACCACTGTTCATCGAACTTCAAAAACTGTCTTTTGACGGTAAACTGCTTGATGAGATCAGTGATCTGCTGATCCACACCGTGGAGGCCTTTAAAACCGCCCCCTTGGACCACAAGGATGCCAACCGTCCCTTTGTGTTAATTTTCGATGGGCTCGATGAGTTGGCGCGCCCGGGAGGCAGGGGCGCGGACGATTTGGCGCGCGAATTTTCCCATTCTTTGGACATGCTGTTGAACGACCTAAACGGTCAAAACGAAGTGCGCGCCTTGGCCATCGTGACCGGGCGTGACGCTATTATCCAGTCGCTAAAAACTCGATCACGGGGCCTGGACGACTGCCATGCCCTTGAAGTCTGTGGATATGCACCGATAGATGATGAAGTTGGTGGGCCGACAGGTTTGAAAGCCCAGGATCAGCGTCCCGACTGGTGGCGACGATACGCTATTGCCACAGGAAAGCTCACAAAAGTGCCAAAAGCCTTTGTTGCTGAAGAACTTGAAGAACTGAGCAATGAACCCCTGCTCTGTTACTTGCTGGCCTTGGCAGATATCGCTGCCCAAGATTGGAAAGAGGTCGCACATAATCGTAACATCATCTACCAAACTCTGCTGCATGATGTGTGGGAGCGCAAATGGGGTGACGGAATCCAAGGCCCGACCAAATCTATTACCACGGAACAGAATTTCGACTTGTTGATGGAAACCATGGCGCTTGCCGCCTGGCACGGCGACGGGGCAGAAAACCGCATCGCCACCATGGAAGGCTTCACCGCCGCCTGCACCGTCACCCGCGCAACGACGGTGTGGAACACCTTCGATGCCGATCAAGCGCGAAACCCGGAAAAAAGCCTGTCCAGCTTGGCGTTGACCTTTTATTTCAGACGCCCCAATTCGGATTCTCAGGGCGTTGAGTTCAGTCATAAAAGTTTCAGCGAATATCTGGTGGCTCGACTTTTGTTTCGCAGCGCGCTTGAATTGGCCGAAGACTTTGAACATCCCCGCAGCAATCTTGATGCCCTTCTCAAAGACTGGCTCATGCTCGCCGGGCGCACCTGCATCGATGAATACATATTTTCCTTCATCCGCAATGAAGCCCGCACACTTAACATCAAAACATTACTAAATGCACGAAACACCTTGGAAAAAATGTTCAACATTGTGATCCGCGATGGCATGCCTGCCCACGAAGCTACTCCCGCCACGTGGCGGCGAGCAGAACAAATGCAACGCAACGGGGAAACAGCTCTACTGGCCTGCCTCAATGCCATCATCCGCGAACTGTTCGAACGCGCCCCCGACACGGATATTCTCAAATTCGATTGGGGTGAAAACAGCTCCGCCCCTGCCCGCTTCATCCGTCGGTTCGTTGATAACGAAGGAGCACCTGAATTTCCGCACTTGGGCCTATCTCATGCCAACTTTTCTCACGAAAATGGCTCCTTTATGACTGGATTGTTTCTCGCTGATGCAAGACTTGATCATTGCGATTTTCAAAGAGCTGTCTTGGCCCATGCATACTTATCCGGAGCATCGTTGCCTAACGCTTCATTCATCGGCGCCGCCCTGTCAGAGGCAGACCTGACAGGGGCAGACCTGACAGGGGCAAACCTAAAAGGGGCAGACCTAAGAGGGGCAGACCTGACAGACGCAAACCTGGCAAGGGCAAGCCTCACAGGGGCAAGCCTCACAGGGGCAAACCTGACAGGGGCAAATATTAGCGGTGCTGATCTGCCCAAGAACTGGATAGCTCTAGTTCACTTCGATGATGAGGACCCTCCTGTTGGTGAGCCGAATGAGGAAAAATAAGGGGAAATAAGGGGACACAATATTTATTTCAGTCACCTTGCCCAATTCCACTACTCTGCCCCCTCCCCACAAAAAAAGGGCCTCCCGAAGGAGGCCCTTTTGCATGTGTGAGTGCCGCTTCGTTTAGAAGCGCAGCGCTTGGGCGCGCATGACTTGGGGCAGTGCGCGCAGCTCGTCGAGCACGCTGTCGTCGACCGTTTGATCGACTTCGATCAGCGCCAGGGCTTCGCCGCCTTCTTCGGCGCGGCCCAGATTGAAGGTCGCGACGTTGATGCCGGCATCACCCAACACGGTGCCGAGGCCACCGATGAAGCCGGGCTTGTCGTGGTTGGTGAGGAACAGCATGTGCTCGCCCAACTTGGCGTCCATGGAGATGCCTTTGATGTCGACGATGCGCGGCTCTTTCCCTGCAAACAACGTGCCTTTGACACAACGCGTTTGCGATTCCGTGGTCACCGTGACGGTGATCAGGGTCTGGTATTCGGTCGGGCGTTCGTGGGTGATTTCGGACACGTCGATGTCGCGCTCCTTGGCGATCACGGGTGCGGAAACCATGTTGACGCCTTCCAACATCGGGCTCAACAGGCCTTGCAAGATCACCGCGGTGATCGGCTTGGTGTTGAGTTCAGCCGCATGGCCTTCGTATTCGATGCTCACCGATTGGATGCCCGACACCGTCACTTGACCGGCGAAGCTGCCCAGCTGTTCGGCGAGCTTCATGTACGGCGCCAGTTTCGGTGCGTCTTCGGCCGAAACGCTCGGCATGTTGAGCGCGTTGGTCACCGCGCCGGTGAGCAGGTAGTCCGAAATTTGTTCGGCAATCTGCACCGCGACATTGACTTGCGCTTCGGTGGTGGATGCGCCCAGATGCGGGGTGCAGATAACGTCTTCGCGACCGAACAGCGGGTTATCGACGGCGGGCTCGACTTCGAACACGTCCAACGCCGCGCCGGCAACCTTGCCGCTTTCCAAAGCTTCCAACAAATCGGCTTCAACCACCAAACCGCCACGTGCGCAGTTCACGATGCGCACGCCGTCTTTCATTTTGGCGAAGGCTTCTTTGTTGACGATACCGCGGGTGCTGTCGGTCATCGGGGTGTGCAGGGAAATGAAATCGGCGCGGGCGAACATTTCGTCCAGCTCGACCTTTTCCACGCCGATGTCTTGGGCGCGTTCGGGCGACAGGTACGGATCGTACGCGGCGACTTTCATCTTCATACCGATGGCGCGGTCGGCAACCACGGAGCCGATGTTGCCCGCACCGATCAAGCCGAGCGTCTTGCCCATGACTTCCACGCCCATGAAGCGGGATTTTTCCCACTTGCCTGCGTGGGTTGAGGCATTGGCCGCCGGGATTTGACGCGCGGTTGCCATCATCAAGGTGATGGCATGCTCAGCGGTGGTGATGGCGTTGCCGTACGGCGTGTTCATCACCACGATGCCTTTGGACGTCGCGGCAGCCTTGTCGATGTTATCGGTGCCAATACCAGCGCGGCCGATGACTTTCAGATTGTCGGCGGCGGCGATGATGTCGGCGGTCGCTTTGGTCGCGGACCGGATCGCGAGACCGTCGTATTCGCCGATGCACGCTTTCAGTTCGTCGGGCGTCATGCCCGGCTTGTAATCAACTTCGACGCCGCGCTCTTTAAAGATTTGTTCGGCGAGCGGGCTCATCTTATCGGAAATGAGAACCTTAACCATGGGGTCAGTCCTTTTCATCAATAGAAAATATGGGGAGGCTTAGAGGCCTGCTTTGATTTCAGCGAAGGCCCAATCGAGCCATGGCAAGAGTGCTTGCATGTCAGACGTTTCAACCGTGGCGCCGGCCCAGATGCGCAAGCCCGCAGGGGCATCGCGATAACCGCCGATGTCGTACGCCACGCCTTCGCCGTCGAGCATCTTGACCAGCTTTTTCAGCTCGCCCGCCTGCACGTCGGCGTCCAACGCGGTGAACGCCGGGTCTTTGACCTTGAGACACACCGAGGTGTTGGAGCGGATAACCTTGTCTTCGGCCAAGAACGCAGCCCAATCGGATGTTTCCACCCACGCTTCGATGGTCGCCAAGTTGGCGTTGGAACGCGCTTTGAGGCCTTCCAAACCGCCGACGCTTTCGGCCCACTTGAGACCATCCAGAGCATCTTCGACCGCAATCATCGACGGTGTGTTGATGGTTTCGCCCTTGAAGATACCTTCGATCAACTTGCCGCCTTTGGTCATGCGAAAGATTTTCGGCATCGGCCACGGCGGTGTGTAGCTTTCCAGACGCTCAACAGCGCGCGGGCTCAAAATCAGCATACCGTGCGCGGCTTCACCGCCCATGACTTTTTGCCAAGAGTACGTCACAACGTCGAGCTTGTCCCACGGCAGGTCCATGGCGAACGCGGCGGATGTGCTGTCGGCGAACGTCAGGCCTTCACGGTCGTCGGGGATCCAATCGCCGTTCGGTGCTTTGACGCCCGACGTGGTGCCGTTCCAGGTGAAGATCACGTCGCGGGAAAAATCGACCGCGTCCAGATCGGGGATGGTGCCATATTCGGCGGTGGTGACTTTAACGTCGTCGAGCTTCAACTGCTTGGTGACATCCGTCGCCCAGCCTGCGCCGAAGCTTTCCCAGACCAACAGCTCAACGCCACGTGCGCCAAGCATCGACCACAGGGCCATTTCCACGGCGCCGGTATCGGATGCAGGGACGATGCCGATCTTATAATCGTCCGGCACGCCCAAAATGGCGCGGGTGCGATCGATGGCCTCGGCGAGCTTCTTCTTGCCCGGACCGGAACGGTGCGAGCGACCGGTCAAAGCATCGGAAAGTGCGTCCACGGTCCAGCCGGGACGTTTGGCGCAAGGGCCGGAGGAAAAATTGGGGTTTGCCGGACGGATGCCCGGTTGCGTGTTGGTCATAAAAAAACTCCCTTCTCAACACAGTGACGAAGGAAGCTTCAAAAAACACGACATGGGCGGAAACAAAGATCGTTCACGCGCATAATCGGTCTTCAAAAGTAGCCCTTCGCCTGACGGCAGAAGGGTCGCGACCCGTTGGGAGGTCGTGGCCCACAGTCCCTATACCCGATTCTTGCTGCGGCGCACAAGAAGATTCAGGGTCTGTGAACATGATTGTTTTCAGAACTCAAACAAAAGCGCCTGTAAGGCCTTCATTCGTAATGTTTAGGCGAAATAATCCGGTAAAGCTTTTTGCAGTTTGGGCAGCATGACAGTATCGAAGTGATAGCGGCTTAACAGTTGTTCGGAACTGAGCTTGCCCAACTCGTCTCCAAGGGAGTCCTTAAAGGCCTGAAAGTGTTCGGGGTCGCGCATGCTGAGTTTGCGGGCTTCATCTTGCACTTGGCCTGTGTGTTCGGTCGCCAACACGAAATGTGTATCGAAGATGCTGTCAAAATGTTGACCGTCATAACCAAGGTTCACGCCGCCGACCAACGGCTGATATTCTTCTCGAAGGCCTTGCATTTGTGCGAACAGTTTTTCGATGTCTTCGATTGAGGCGGCAATTTTTTTGCTCAGCTCTTCAAACCCCGGATCCTTGCCGTTCAATATGGCTTCGAGAAATTTCGCTTGAGGATGGCTGACGGTTTCACCCTTGCCCCATCCTCTGACATGATAAGTTCCGTCCGGCGAACGCATGATTTGAGCCATATCGATGATCGGCACGCCACTGTCCGCAAAAAGTTGACGCATCTGAGCTAACGCCGCCCCCATTTGTTCGGCTTTGAAGCTGGATTTATCCCAAAATTCCAGCATCACCTCACGCTGGGCCTCGTACTGGGCGGTGCGCTCTGTTTCTTTGAGCAGGAATTCAGCGCCACTTGGATCGATCAATCTGGCATAAGTGGCCGGAGAAGCGCCTTCATTGACCCGGATAATGTGTTGCGCAAAATTTGCTTCGACCGGCGCCGCGCGCAACTTGGTTTTGCTTGCCGTGTTTGGCGTTTGTAAAAGCATCGTGGCTTGGTCTACTGATGTGGTCACAACCGGCCTCCTCCTGAACAGTTTCAACCGACCAAGCAAGAAGCGTTCCATTTACGAGAAAGTATTTTATGCGCAACAACAATGAGTTGACAGTGCGGGTCGCCTGGGCGCAGCGGCACAACTTGCCGCAAAGGGGAAAATAATGCCGGACGGCTCAGGCCGTTCAGTCGGCAAACACGTCGATACCGATGCTGGTGAGCAGCAGATGCTGCTGCCCGGCCGATATTTGCAGTCCCTGATAGGCTTTCACGGACGTCAAATCAAATCCGTCCAAGGATGAGCCGCGAAGGTCGCCTCCCGACAGGTCGCTGTCTTTAAAATCGACGCCGTAAAGGTTGCAATCCGCAAACTCTGCGCTGACCAAAATCGCAGAGGACAAATCCGCATCGCTGAGATCGCAGTCTTTGATCACGCACGTCGATAGGTCGACTTCACGCATGACCGCATCCATCAAGGAGCATGCATTGAACGTCGCTAGATTGCGTTTCAACTTTCCAAAATCTCGCGAGAAATTCGCTTTCTCAACCTGGAAACCGACCATTTTGCACTCTGAGAATTCGACATCATACGCGTAACTTCCAAACAGCCCCCCGACAGAGAGATCGCAGGACATAAAGCGCGCGGATTCCAAATCGCAGAATCGAAAAACGGTGGCCTCGGTGGTCTCTGCATTGAAAAAATGGCAATTTTCAAACACCGCCTCACGTAAATTACAGCCCGTGAACACACAGTTCATAAACTGACAATCGCGCCATTCAGATCCACGCAGCGCATCCCCCTTGATGTGCACATCGCGCACCACGCACCGCTCAAAGCCATACTCATCATCGCTTTCCAGGTTTTCAAATGCCAGATTTGAAAGGTCGATCCCTTCAACATAGCCGTTGCCGGCCAACAGCTCATTGATTTCATCGTGGGATGGGTACATCACGCTGTCCAACATTTTCACACCTAATTGTCGCGACGGTTCAGGAGACGGTAGCGGGTGCGGTTTGCCCGTCCACACGTCCACGCATTTGTTACAATCTTATTCTGGTTCAGCAAAACCCTTTGCAAACAACATGCTCAAAACAGTGACGCACGGCCAATCCGTTTGTGAACAAAAAAATAGAAAATGTCGGACCTTAGAGCCCATAATACCAAGGCACAAACACGCTAAACACCGCCCAGATCAGCAAGATCAGCGGCACGCCGGCGCGGGCGAAATCGGTAAACCGGTAGTGCCCCGGAGCCATCACCAGCAAGTTGGTTTGATAACCGATGGGCGATGCGAACGAACAGTTCGCGGCGAACACCACCGCCACCGCGAACGCTTCCACGGGCGCATTGATGGAAATCGCCAAGTCCACCGCGATGGGCGTAAACAGCACCGCCATGGCTTTGGAACTGATCACATTGGTCAGCACCACCATGGTGATAAAAAAGATCGACAGCACAGTCCGCGGCCCCGCGCCGTCAAACATGCCCATCACCATATTCGCAACAAAGTGCGCGCCGCCGGTGGCGTGCATGGCTGCGCCCATCGCCAACGCGGCGGGGATCATGGTGAGGATTTTGGTGTCCACGGCGCGAAACGCTTGGCGTATGTTCAACACCCCCAGGCCGACCATCGCCGCGGCCCCGGTCAACCCGGCGATGACGATCGGCACCAAGCCTGTGGCTGCTGCTGCGACGACGCCAAGCAGCACCGTCGCCGCACGCTTGGCGTGATGATGGGCCGGCAGTTCCGCCGCCGACCATTCGATCAGCAAGACATCTTGATTGGTGCGCAAGGCTTGCACATCGACGGGGCTACCTTGCACCAACAACACATCGCCCGCCTGCAAACGGATTTCGGTCATACGCGTGCGGATCATGCGCGAACGCCGCTGCACCCCCAACACGATACAATGGGTTTTGAAGCGAAAGCCCACTTGCGGCAGGGTCTGGCCGATGATGCGTGACGCCGGCGGGATCATCGCTTCGGCCATCACCCGTTCGCCGCCGTGCCACGGGGTCGGGCTGTCATCGAGTTCACCGTCGGGAAGATTGCCTTCGCTTTGGTCCATCTCGGCAGGCTTATGACCCGCCGTGAACGGCACCACGCCGCCGCTGGCGCCTTCCAAGTCGGGGTAGAGACCTTGAGCATCCCGTGCCAGAGCCTCTTGAATTTCCTTGCGCGTGGCGGCGACCACCAACACGTCGCCGGCGCGGGCGTCATATTCTTCAAACGGCGGCAAGATGGCTTCTTCTTCACGTTGAACCATGCGCAAAGTCATGTTGCCAAGGGCCGGAAAAATACCGCCGACAGCCCTTTCGCCGACCAAATGCGAAGATGCGCCGACGGTCACTTGGGCGATGTATTGCTTGCCCCCGGTCTGGCCGCCGACCAAGCTTTCGGCCATGCCTTCACGACGCGGCAACAGCAACGGCGCAATAACCAGCAGATAAACCAAACCCACGCTGGCCAGCACTAATCCCGGTACGGTGAAATCGAAAAACCCAAACGGTTCGCGATCAATGCCGATCAACGCGGAATTCACCAACAAGTTCGAGCCCGACCCGATCAATGTGGTCATACCGCCCAAAATGGCGGCAAAGCTCAGCGGCATCATCAGCTTGCTCGGCGCCATGTCGAAACGATCCGCCAGCGCCTGCATGATGGGAATGAAAATCACCACCACGGGAATGTTGTTGAGAAAGCCACTGACCAGCGTGGCGGTGAGCAACACCGCCAAAATCGACAGCCAACTGGCGCCGCCGCAGCACCCCAGTACAAAATGGGCAGCAACATCCAAAACGCCGGTGCGCACCATGCCCTGGCCGATCACCAACAAGGCCAAAACCGTGATCAACGCAGGGTTGGAAAAGCCCGACAGCAAAACCTCGGGCGACAGGACGTTGTCGACCACCCCGGTGGGGCCGGAACCTTGAATGGGAAAGGCGTAAAAAAAGATCATCAAGACGCACAGAACGCCCAGCGACGTCACCTCAATCGCCACCTTTTCCCACGCATACAGCGCAAAAGCGGCGACGATGACGAAAAACGTCATCCACATCTGAAAATCGGCCGCGGCCATCGCACTAGCGTGCATGGTTTCCCCTTCTGTCCATCCCCCAACGTCCACTCTTAATGTTGACGTTCAGGGTGGAATTGACAAGGGCGAAAACGCTTAACCGAACAGCAGACTTTGAGGATAAGGCACCGGCTGGCGGTTTTCCAGCAACATCCAGCCGCGCACGATGCGGATCACGTACCATAGTGGCAGAACCCACAGCAAAAACATGCCTACACCGACAACCCATGTCAGCAAACCAACCAAGATCAGCAACAATCCGCCCCAAAAGGTGCGGATCAAGAACGTGTAATGGCTCTGCAGCCAAGACGGCGCTTCCCCGCGCGCCACGTAGGCGAGAATCAAGCCGATCAGCATGGGAAAGCCGGTAACAGATGCGATGGCGTACAGCACATAGGTCAGGCGCGGCATGCTCAGCGGGTGGGAAAGTACGTCCGACAGGTCGTCAAAACCACTGCTCTCGGTACTCTGTGGCTTGGCGTCAGAGCCGGGGGGAATGATTTCGGGCTCAGGCTGTCCATTGCCGTCGTTCATCTATGCACCTGTTATCTGTTGAAGCTTGATTTGATATAGTCGCGTTTTGCGCCCGCGCCATCCTCCCCATAGGCAAAACGCATAACTTGTCATATCGTTGTCGCCGCTAAACCAAGGGAGCAAGCGCAGGTGACATGGGGGGTTAAACATTTTTGCACCGCAATCGGAAGCATCGTCTTTGCTGTGATGTTGTCGACAAGTCTCGGCAAAGCCCAAAGTCTCGGCGACATCGACGTCAAGATTGCGGTCCTGGCCTTTCGCGGCAAAGCCGAAGCCATGCAACAATGGCAGCCGACCGCAGATTATTTATCTGATCGTGTGAAAGGGCGTACGTTCAGCATCATACCGCTGACCTTGACGGAAATGCAGAGTGCGGTCGAAAACGAAGCTGTTGATTTTATTTTGACCAATCCTGGAAATTACGTGGATCACGAAGCCGCCCGCGGCGTCGCGCGCATCGCCACCATCAGGCCCAACACCCACCAAAAAACGGATTCCTTGGGCGCCACCATCTTCACCCGCAACGTCGACAACGGCATTGAAACGATACGCGACTTGCGGGACAAACGATTCATGGCTGTCCGCGAAAACGCCTTTGGCGGGTTTCAGATGGCGTGGCGTGAAATGCAGGCCGAGGGGCTCAACCCGTTCAAAGACCTCGCCGACTTGATTTTTGTCGGCTTCCCCCAAGATAAGGCAGTCGAAGGCGTGCTCGCCGGAGATGCGGATGCGGGCACCGTGCGCGCAGGGGTTTTGGAAAACCTCGCCGAGACCGGCGTAATCAAGCTTTCGGACCTGCGTATTCTCAATCCCCAGAACGTGCCCGGTTTTCCCTTTGCCTTGAGCACCCGGCTTTATCCCGAATGGCCGTTTGCAAAGCTCAAGAACACTCCGGAGATGCTCGCTCAGCAGGTGGTCATTGCGCTGCTCGGCATGCCCACCGACCACCCTGCCGCCTTCATCGGCGATTATGCGGGCTGGACCGTGCCGCTGGATTATCAACCCGTTCACGAACTGTTTAAGGAACTCCACATCGGCCCCTACGATCTGCCAGTAGAGATCAAGCTGTCGGACTTGCTCGAACAGTATTGGCAATGGGGCGTATTCGCCGGTGTGCTGATGGGTATCGCGATCTTGTGGGTGGTGCGGGTCGAGCATCTGGTCGCTGAACGCACGGCCGAGCTATCCCACGCCAACGCCGAATTGGAAACCCAAATCTTTGAACGCAAACGCGCCGAAGACAACGCCCGCCAACGCCAGAACGAACTGGCGCACGTGTCGCGCGTCAACACCATGGGTGAGCTGACCGCAAGTTTGGCGCACGAAATCAACCAGCCGCTATCGGCCATCGCCAATTACGCCACCGGCAGCGTGCGGCGCTTGGACCTCGACACCATTTCGCCCAAAGACTTGCATGGGGTTCTCTCCACCATCGCAGCGCAAGCGGAACGCGCTGCGGAAGTGATCCGCCGCGTGCGCGCGTTTGTGCGTAAGGGCGAGCTGTCGTTGGAAACTCAGAACATCAACGCCATCGCCCGCGAAACCATCGAAATCACCCACGCCGAAGCCGAACGTCAAAACATCGAACTGGAGTGCACCTGTGGCGCTGGCTTGCCCCCGGTGGTCGTCGATAAGGTTCAAATCGAACAAGTGCTTCTGAATCTGATCGGCAACGCCATGGATGCACTGCAAGACAGCAACAAGAGCCCCAAAACCATCGTTATCGCTACCCGCCTCGGCGATCAAGGCGATGTCATTTGCGAAGTCCGAGACAACGGACCCGGCCTATCCGAAACCGCGAACGATCTCCTTTTCGAGCCGTTTTATTCGACCAAGCCCAACGGCATGGGTATGGGCTTGTCGATCAGCCGCTCCATCATCGAAGCCAGCGGCGGACATCTGTCGGTAGAGGTTGACGCAGACGGTGCGACCGTACTCAAATTCAGTCTGCCAGGCGCGCCACAGCCCACCGCCCCGTCCTCCACCAAGATGGAAACTCGACATGTCTGATAAACCGATGGACGACAAGACGATCTTTGTCGTTGATGACGATAAGGCGGTGCGCGATTCATTGAGCTGGCTGATTTCGTCGGTGGGGCTGCACGTTGAAACCTTCGGCTCCGCCCAAGACTTTCTCGACGTCTACGACCCGACACGCCCCGGCTGTTTGCTGGTGGACGTGCGCATGCCGGGCATGAGCGGTTTGGAGCTGCAAAAGCGTCTCGCCGAAAACCCGCATTGCTTGCCCGTGATCGTCGTCACCGGGCACGGCGATGTGCAAATGGCGGTGCGCGCCATGAAAGACGGCGCGTTCGATTTCATCGAAAAGCCTTACAACGATCAAATCTTGCTCGACCTGGTGCAAAAAGCCGTGCGCGAATGCGAACGCCGCCGCACCCAAGTGACCAGCCATCAAGAAATCCAAGATCTTGTCGACACCCTTACGCCGCGCGAACGCCAAGTCATGGATATGATCGTCGCCGGCAACACCAACAAGCAAATCGCCTACGCTTTGGACATCAGCGAAAAAACCGTCGAGGCACACCGCGCCAAGGTGATGGAAAAACTACAAGCAAGCTCGCTGGCCGACCTGATCCGCAAGTCCTTGACCGCCAAGGCGTGATCGCCCTTCCCTAAGCTGCATAAGGGTTTCCCCCAATACTTCCGACCGCTTGAATGCTGTAAGACTCCTGGGTCGGGTCGGAGCGCAAAACAACAACAAAAAGCCTCCACCCTCACTGCAACACAATGCCTAGGGAGGGCAACATGCGCGTACTGGGATTAATCTGTTCTTCGATTGTGGCCCTGATGCTGATTGTCGGCAACGTCGCCACCGCCGATGCGACTGAACGCTACGGCAAACAAAAAGTCGTTTATCACGTCAACTATCCAGGTGGCGAAGGCGACAAAGCCTACTTGGGCGCAATGCGCAACATTCAAAACCACATCAACGCCGTGGGTGCGGAAAACATGGATCTCAAAGTTGTGATCCATGGCAATGGCATTGGCCTTTTGCAACACGCGAAAGACGCTGGCAAGGTGCAAACCGCCGTCGCCAACCTGCGTTCGCAAAACACCAGTTTCCAGGTCTGCGCCAACACGCTCAAAGGCAAAAAAATTGGCCTTGATGAGCTTTATGAAGTGTTCGACGAAGACGTCGTGCCGTCCGGCGTGGCGGAACTCTCTCGTCTGCAGCAGATGGGTTACACCTACATCAAACCTTGAGTAAGCCTCGCGTCTTTCGCCTGAGAGACGCAGACCAGCCCCCCATCCGTTCCCCCACTCGAATGGCGGGGCTGGTCTTCTCTTCGTGTTTGTTTTGAGACGGAACGAAATCTATGAAAACCAAGACTGATGTGCGCAGGCGGGATGTATTGAAAATCACCGGCGCGGGAGTCTGCGCTGTGGCCCTCGCCCCTTTGACCGCCAACGCCACACCACAAAGCGTTCAAGAAGAAATCGACAAGCTGTCGGATGGCAAGGCGCTGATAGACGATGGCCGGGTCCAACTGACCCTGCCCGAAATTGCTGAAAACGGCGGCACAGTCCCCCTCACGGTGAGTATCGACAGCCCCATGAGCGCCGAAGATCACATCAAAGCCGTGCACGTTTACGCCGACGGCAATCCGTTGCCGGAGATCGCGAGCTATTACCTCGGCCCGTTTAACGGCAAGGCTGAATTGTCCTTACGCATCCGCTTGTCGAAAACGCAAAACGTGGTGGTGGTGGCCGAAACCAGCACCGGCGAAACTTGGGTCGGACGCAAACCCGTAAAAGTAACCCTGGGCGGTTGCGGAGGTTGAGAGAAGAAATTATGGCGACAAAAAACATCAAACCCCGCGTGCGGGTGCCGAAAAAACTCACCAAAGGTCAAGTGTTTGAAGTCAAGACCCTGGTATCGCATCGCATGGAAACGGGCTTGCGCAAAGACAAAGAAACCGGCGAGACCATTCCCCGTGACATCATCCGCGCATTGAGCGTGACCTACAATGGCCGTCAGGTTCTCTACTCTATCTGGCACACCGCCATGTCGGCCAATCCCTACAGCTCGTTCTATGTGCGCGCCGAAGACAGCGGCACCATGACCTTCACCTGGACCGACAGCGCCAATCAAACCTATACCAAGGACGTGAGCATCAACGTCACGGGGTGAATGACAGCAGCTCTATCACACCACTTTGTCAAATTTCTTTCTTTTAAGCGCCTGATGCAACTCAATTTGATCGAGGGTTCGCTCAACCATATTGATCGCGCCGAGAGATGAAGATTTCATCGCGATTTCCAAATATTTTTGGATAACCGTCGAAGACGCATGACCTGTTGTTTTGATTTTGTGATCGTTTGCAGTTTTCATTGACTGCGCCTCGGTCTTTGCTTTTTCGATTTGCGCCAACATATGAAGCAAATCTGCGATGTGCTTTTCTTCGTTTCTGCGGTCCTCAGTGTGAGCGCAAGCCGTTTCAGGTTTGGCTTTATTAATCTTTGCGCTCATGTCCTCATGGTACTGAGACGGGAAAAAATTCCAGCGCTTTTGGTATGGCGATTTTCTGTTGTCATCTGACATCGTTAACGCTCACATTCTGTGTGCAATATTTTCAGCGGTACTCAGTGGCCAACCATACGGGCTGCTCACGCTAACGAAAGTCTTAGTCTGCTTGTAGGTATTGCGCTCCCCCCAGATGGGGTATTGCCTATAAAAATTAAGTCTAAGCCGGAAAGCTAATTGCGCGACATACTTGCCATCCCGGCAAGGCTTGTGCTGACCAAGGCCACCAGATCCGCCTGACCGCCGGTTTCGGTTTTTTGGTAAAGTGCTTTGGTTTGCGTGCGCACGGTTTGCACACTCACACCACGCGCATCCGCAATATGGGCAATCGATACCCCCTGGCTCATGCGAATGGCAATATCGGCTTCTGCCGCCGATAGATTGTACAAAACAGACAGGAACTCAGGGGCGACCATGCGTGGCGCATCGACGTCACGCATAAAAACCGCCGCACACGGGGACGATGAATCCAACACCCCCCCAGGGGGGGCGTATC